>PJEL010000933.1_pt1 | contig 32052 bp, 26 predicted proteins | sample 1853271 | NCBI WGS metagenome assembly PJEL01 (sample SAMN08108733, study PRJNA415343) | Invertebrate metagenome, whole genome shotgun sequencing project. | host: Globobulimina | place: Sweden: Gullmar Fjord | collected 2015-08 | reverse complement strand
ACGCCGTCCGCATCGGCGTCTGCAGCGTCGTCAAAGCCGTTGCACACATCACAGGCATCGGCCACGCCATCGGTGTCGCTGTCGGCCAGGTCGTCGCCGATGCAGGTGTCGCAAGCGTTGGGGACGCTGTCGCCGTCGGTGTCCAGCGCGTCGTCACCCGCCAGGCAGATGTCGCACCCGTCGGGAACGCCGTCTGCGTCTCCATCGAGGGCATCGTCGCCAGCGGCGCACACATCACAGCCGTCCGCCACCCCATCTGTGTCGGCGTCGAGGGCGTCGTCGAAACCCTGGCACGCATCGCAGCCATCGGGGACCCCGTCGTTGTCCCCATCGTCTCCGTCGGGGAAGTTCGCGCAGACATCGCAGGCGTCCGGGACCCCGTCCCGGTCGTCGTCGTCGGCATCGTCACCGAGCCCGCACACATCGCACCCGTCGGCGACGCCATCGGTGTCGGCGTCGAGGGCGTCGTCGGCATCCGCGCACGCGTCGCAGCCATCGGGGACACCATCGGTGTCGGCGTCGGCGAGGTCATCGTGGTCGGCACAGATGTCGCAGCCATTCGCCACGCTGTCGGAGTCCGAGTCCAGGGCGTCATCGAAGCCAGGGCACTCATCGCAGCCGTCGGCCACCCGGTCTGCATCCGCGTCCGCGAGGTCATCACCGGCGGGACAGACATCGCAGAAATCAGGGACGGTGTCGCCATCGGCGTCCGCGAGGTCGTCACCATCCTCACAGATGTCGCAGGCGTCGGGGATCGTGTCGCCGTCCTGGTCTGCGAGGTCATCGCCATCACAGATGTCGCAAGCGTTTGGCACGCCGTCGGAGTCCGTGTCCAGCGCGTCGTCAGCGCCCTCGCAGATGTCGCACCCGTCGACCACGCCGTCGAGATCGGAGTCGATGGCGTCGTTGCTTCCCTCGCACCGATCACAGCCGTCGGCTACGCCATCGCCATCGCCATCGAGGCCGTCGTCATGGCCCTCACAGGTGTCACAGTGGTCGCCTACCCCGTCTTCATCCGCGTCGAGTTGGCTCGCGTTCGCGTCCGACGCACAGTTGTCGCACCCGTCGGGGATCCCGTCCCAATCAATATCCTCGAGGTCGCTGGAGCCATCGCACACGTCGCACGCGTCCCCGATCTCGTCGGTGTCGCCGTCCGTCTGATCAGCGTTCGCGAGCTCCGGGCAGTTGTCGCAGTCATCGGGCACGCCGTCCAGATCGAGGTCGAAGGCATCGTCAAAGCCGTCGCAGGCGTCGCAGACATTGCTGATCCCGTCGCCATCGGCGTCCGCACCGTCCACACACTTGTCGGAGGGCTCGGGTGCTCTGCACCCAACCCAAAACAGGGCCAAAGAGACGAAGAGCAGACGAAGGGCTTTGTCGGGGGTCATGCAAGGCTCCGGGCAGGCGAAAGACGTAGCTCTGGAGGCCCTGTGGCGGTCGTAACAGGATGTTTCAGGATGTGATGTCCACCGATGGTCGCGCGCCTCTGCATGGGCGTTGACGATGTTGGACTGCCCTGATATTGTACTAGTACAATATAGGAGGGCAGCAATGCGAGTGGTATCGATGAGCTTCTCGATCACAGGAAACACCGCGCTCGCGCTCGAGCATGTCTGTCGGTCCCTCGACGGCGTCGAATGCGTGGAGACAACCGATGAGGAGGACATTCTCGATGTCAGCGGTTTCGACGGCGTCGTTCTGGCCGCACCCACTTTCTACCGCGGGCTACCGCCGCCTTTTGCCCGGCGCGTCTCCAAGATCACTGGCGGCAGAGGCCAACCGACGCTGGTCCTCGCGACGTACGGCGCCATGCTCGGGCGAACACTCGTCGATCTCGTTGATCTGGCTGAAAAGGCGAGCCTCCGGGTGGTTGCCGCTCAGGCCTTGCTCATGCCCGAGTCGTACCCTCCGTTCATCGCAAAGGGCTGGAGCAACACCAAGGCTCCCGTACCAGGCGATCTGGCCAAGCTGAACACCAACGCCCAAACCTTGCTCAAAGCTCTGCGCGGTTCTTCGCAACCAGCCGTGAGTGTCTCGGCCGGATTCTTCGACCGCCTTCTCGGGCGGCCTTCTCGCCAGAAATCCGTGAAGCGATTGGGAGGACTCATTTGCAACAAGACGCTCTGCAGCCGCTGTGGCCAGTGTCGCGAGGCGTGCCCGGTTCAAGCCATTCGCTGGGAATCGGGTCCCGTATTCGACAGGTCCGAATGCATAGCCTGCTTCGGTTGCTACAACCGCTGTCCAACAGGCGCGATTGATGCGGGGTGTATGAAGCGCCGCGATGGGCGATACCGACCTGAGACTATCGGACTGGCCTCTCGATTCGAGTAAAGGCGCCCACACCCGGCACAAACAACGGACAGTTCGTAGCGGTCACCCGGACTCGACAGCCCAAGCGTCATGGCGGGCACCCACCGCGAAGGACAGCCCCAGCCCCTCAACGACCCAGCCGAGCCAGGACAACGCCAGCGGCAGCCCCGACATCGCCTCGAACGGGTCGACTCCCGCGTCGAGTAACGCCGTTGCCTGGGAGGCGGCCGACCAGCGGAGCATCTGCCCAATCAGCAGCGCGGCGAGGACGATACCCGCAGCCAGCGCCAGCGACACCGGCCACTTGCGGGACACCGCCCAGCCTCCCCCAAAACCTACGATGGCGCATGGCGAGAGCAGGCCGGCGGCGAGCATCGTGCTGAGGGAGTCGGGCGGAGTGCGCAGGGCCGCATAGATCCACAGCCCAACGAGCAGGGTAGCCAGAGCTGCGAGTCGACGGATGTTTGCATTGGCGAGGGTCATGGCCGGCACACGTCGACCTCCATGGCCGAACCCTATCACTCGCTCTCGGCCAGTTTGCCGTCTCTGTCAGTCGAGCAGTGCGCCAATGACTGGGGATGCTCCGGCTGCGCTGATGAACACCTCGCCTTTGGACAGGGCGGGGTTGAACGCGCCGTGCACCGTCGAGGGGACTCCACCGCCGATGATCTTGGCGTCGTCCATGAAGCCGGTGGTCGGGTCGTACGTCCAGGCCATCTGGTAGGTAGCCCACGGGCTCGGAGAGGTTCCAACCCCGACCATTTCGGCGAACCAAACGTCGATATCGTTGAGTCTGCCGCTGTCGACATCGAGGCTGTCCGACCCCAACAGGGCCATAGAGTCCGGGTCTCGGTTCTGGAGCGTGGAGCCGTCGCCCAGCAGGACATAGAGCTCGTCGAAGTACAGGTCGTGCGCAACGCGCGGGCAGCCGTCGTCGCCGAGGTCGATGTCCACACCCCACAGATTGGAGGGCATAGTCGAGCTCCTTGAACGCCGTCTTCCAGCGTCCGGGTTTTGCCAGCGCGTCATGCGCTGCCCCTTCAACGACGAGAACTCTCCCTTTCCTCACATTGAGAGATCGCGTTGGTCACTTTTTCTGACGGCGCCCTCGGATCCCACAGGCCAGGGCTGGCAAAGAGGTGTTGGCGCTTTGATCCAGAATGACTGGCCTGCGCCAAGCTTCAAGCCCATTTCACAGACAAACCATGGCGTGTACACCTGGACGGTCCGAACCGAGTGTACGTTCTTCGAGACACGGAAGCTCGAATGAAACGCCAACAACAGGCAGACGAGACCTCATCGACGCCCAGCGTGCTGACCGGACTCAGCTCTGGCATTGGGCTGCTTGGGGCACTCGTGGCGCCCATCGCTTGGGCTGTGTGCGTTTTTCCGGCCGCTCTGGGCGCGCTGGCCTTCGAATATCAACCGGAGTTCGAGCAGCATCTGGTGTTGACCTACGTGTTTATGGGCAGCTACTTCTACTTCCTGTTTCTGGGATGGCCCGTCATGTTCGCTGGGTGGCTGGGTTTGATCTCGGGCTGGTATGCACACGCGGTCGGGCGGCACACTCTCAGCAGAAGGATCGTGGCTGTCTCCTTGTTCGTTCTCTACACACCCCTGCTAGCGGTGGTTGTGGAGATTGCCACGGTCGCCTTCTACATCCAATTCTTCGGAGGAGTGGGCACGGGTCCACCTTGATGGACCAGGCCGCCAGACAACCTGTCAACGATCCGCGTGAGATCTCAGACAGGATGTCATTCAGTCACGGATCGGCGCGAGTTGACCTGAAGAACGCAGGTTCATCCAATGGCACGACCGGTGCAGCAGATCGGACAACGGAGGACCACCATGGCCGCTGTCGACGGGCTGCTGAGAACGCTGATCAACCAGGACGGAGACGAGCTCAAGCTCACCAAGGACAAACCACCGGCGCTGTTTCGACGCGGAGAGAAACTGCGGGTGTTCTTTCCGCCCTTCGATGACGAGCTCAAGAAGTCCCTGGTCGGAGGCCTGCTCACTGCCGAGCGACTGCAGTCCCTGGCAGATGGTCAACCGGTCCACTTCAACTACCGCAGCGACGATCTCGGGACTTTTGCTGTGAAGATCCGCGGCCCCGGTGGTCGCAGTCTCCACTTCTCCCGGGGCGCGGATGTTCCCAGCCCGGAGCCCGAGATCGTCGTTGCCCTCCCAATCGTCAGCACAACCACAAACACCTCCGAGCCTCCTCCGGGGGAGATGGACCCTCTCCTGAGCGCAATGCTCGACGAGGCCCTGCTGGTTGGAGCCAGTGATCTGCACATCGCCCAGGGAGAGATCCCCGTGACCCGCGTCGACGGTGTCCTGCGGGCAATGCCCGAGCAGGGGCCAGCCGACGCCGAAGCGCTCCTGGCGAGCATGCTCACTCCCGAGGTCTGCGCTCGTCTCGATAGCGGCCAATCCGAAGACCTCGCCCTCACCTTCGGGGGCAACCGCCTCCGGGTCAACCTCTACCGGTGTGACCAAGGGCTCGCAGCTGCGTTGCGAGTCCTCCGGCGCCGAGCTCCGGCCCTCCAGAAGCTCGGCTTGTCTGTGGATTTCCACCAGATCGTCAACCTCACCCACGGCCTGGTCCTGCTCTGCGGGCCAACCGGAAGCGGCAAGAGCACGACCCTGGCCGCCATCGCCCAGGAGATCCTCAACCGCCGAGGCGGACTGCTGATCAGCCTGGAAGATCCTATCGAATACAGCTTCCGCGCCAACAACCCTACCGCCTTGGTCCGCCAGCGGGAGATCGGCCGTCACGTCTCCGACTTCGGGTCTGGACTCCGAGACGCCCTGCGCGAAGACCCCGATGTGCTGCTGGTTGGCGAGATGCGAGACACCGAGAGCATCAGCCTCGCGCTCACGGCCGCAGAGACCGGTCACCTCGTGCTGGCCAGCCTCCACAGCCGATCATCGTCGTCAGCCATCGAGAGGATGGTCGATGTCTACGCGCCCCAGCGGCAGAAACAGATCCGAGTTCAGATCGCCGACTGCATGCAGGCCATCGTCAGCCAGCGGCTGCTCCCTCGAGCCAATGGCCAGGGCCGAGTCGCGGCGGTTGAGATCCTCCGCAACACCCATCGGGTGAGCAGCTTGATCCGCGACGGCAAGACCGCCCAGCTCGTATCGGCCATCCAGTCTGGCGGCGACGACGGGATGATCCCCCTGGAGAGGTGTCTTAGGGACCTGGTTCGCGCCGGAAGGATCACCGAACAGACGGCCAAAAACGTCGCAAATGACCCGATCAGCCTGCAGGGCTACAGCACCTGAGCTTCAGTGGCGGGCCCCTGGTGATCGGGCTCCTCGCGAGCGCCACGATCCAGATGTCGCGTCTTGCGCCTGGCCCGGCGGTCGTTGGGTCCAGAAAGCAGGTTCTTTCTTGGTGGCGTGTGGTTTGCAGAGAGGGTGGGCAAACCCATGGAGGACCCCATGACTCGCCTGATCGTAGTGGCTTTTGCAGCATCCCTGACCGCCTGTGGGTCGCCCGATCCCGAGGGCGGCGAAGACCTGATGGACCAGCAGCTCGAAGCCCCTGACCAGGACCTCACCGACGCGAATGGAGACAGCGCCTGGGAGCTCCAAGCCGAGGGCGTCGCGACCGTGGGTGGCTCTGACCAGGACTGGCAGGTTGACATCCAGACCGATGACGGAATCGCCAGTGTCGGCATCCACAGCTCCACCCACATGGACCTGTCCGAGCTCGATGGGCGGACCCTTGGCGTCGACCATGACGAGGATGATGACTGGGATGGACGGTTCGTCCTGTCCGACACCGAGGGGGCCGTGTATGTCAGCGTGCGGGCTTGGAGTGGCTCCGCGCTCGATGAGGTGCTCGGTGAGGGCACTGTCGGCCGTGGCGCCGATCTGGGCGCTTTCACCAACGACATCGGTGACCTGTACACCTACTACTCCATCTCCATCGCCACTGACGAAGGCACGGTCGAGCTGGAGCCAGGTGAGGTCGCCGACGTCGTGGTGAATGGCGTTCACTGGCTGGCCGGCGCTGTGGCTGCCTACGACCTGGAGCGGGAAGTGCCCGAAGCTTGCGGCGCCACCGGAGTGTTCTCCATGGAGCTGTTCCGGATCAGCACCACTACAGTCATTCCATCCGAACGCCTGATCCGCCCTGCCGGCCGGTCCGCGGCAGCACAGGGTTGCTGAATCGACGCCAATCGTCGCAGGCTCCGGTTGTGCGCCCGATTGCGGTTTTCATTCACAGGGGGGAGAGAGAGGAGAGCGCCCGGCGCAGATCGGCAAGCTGTGCTGTCGAAGGCTGGCGACCGGGAGTGAGCCGCAGGATGATCTCGTAGGCGTAGCCCAGGCTCGCACTAGCGACGACGGTGGCGTCATCGTCCGGATCGAAGTCAACCAGCGGCCACTCCGCCAGATTGTCGCGAATCGCGGGGGCGATACGCTGAATATGGGCATTGATCCGCTCTTCTTCCTCGCGGAAGTACTCCACGGGGCCGCTGACGGTGCCATCGGGATGAGTAGTCGTCGCCACGCTGATCGACAGGGTGCTCGAGATGGTGACCTCGAAGTCGCTAAAGCGAACGATGCACGTCGCGCTCCCGCTCATGGCTAGATCCCGTGGCGTATTCCCAGCTTCATTGTAGGGCCGCGACGTGGCTATCGGATTCAGATCACGTCGAAGGTCAAACGGATCATCCGGACCTTGTCGTGGCGATCGGGGAGCAGCAGGAGCACCCCTACGCCGGCACCCTGGGTCCTCACCTTCACCTCGGCTCTTGGGTTGTAGCGCCGCGTTGCCACGGTGAGATCGCGCTTCAGCCGACCCTCCATGGCCGGGCCACGGCCGCCGCGCATGGCCTCCATGGCGATGATCTCCAGCTCGTCGGCTAGATCTGGGGGCAGCTCGTCGGGAATCTTCAAGTTGGCTCCGGGCGTCGCCTGAACAGGACTAGAAGGCGACCACTAGCACACCGGCGACTCCTGAGGCGATACCGGTGACACCAGCGCCCGCCATGACCCCGAAGAGGGTGTTGGCCTGCCTCTGCGCGTGAACCAGATCCTCCGTGGTCTGCGCCTCCTGGAAACGTCCCTTGGCGTTGCCCGCCAGGATCGCCGACCCACCGGCAACCGCGAGCAGTCCGCCCGAGGTCAGAAAAAGTGCGTTACGAAGCCGCTTCTCGGCGGCCGGCGTAGTGTTTTGCAGCGCTTTGGTGCTTCCTCCTCGCCAGGCCGTGTCCTCGGGAACGAGTGCGGAGAACGCCACCGCGCCGAGGTCCGAAACACCCTGGTGCAGCTCGACTTCGGCACCGTAGAGCAGACCATCCCGGTCGAGCGTGAGCCGATATCTGTCGGGAGGGAGGCCGAGAACAATGGGTTTTCCCTTCTCTTTGGTGAGCTCAGCGGCGAGTCGCCCCCGCTGATCTCGGACGAACAACCGCCCTGCCATGTCCTCGTCGAGCACCAGCGACGCCGAAGTGTCGCGGATGTCCGTGAGCACGATATCGCCACTCCCGCTCAGGTGGAAGGCATAGGACGCGTGCTGGGCGCCCCCGAGAGTGCGCTCGGTGCGAGAGAGGGTCTCGTCGAAAGCGAAACGATAGGCCTCCGACAGGGTGACCTGTCCGTCGCCATCATCGTCGGCGGCCCCGCGCAAGCCGGACACGAGGAAGTGGGTGAAGAAGGAGCCCTCGACCTGCTCCGACTCCTGTGCGACCTCGTTGGCCGAGCTCGAGGTGACAAAGGCGTTGCCGCTCACGTCGTTGGCCTGATCCAACAGAAAGCCGGGCTGGTGCACGCCGCCTTTGGTCTGTACCAGCGCCCCCGACGAGCAGGCGTCGACGATGGCGATGCGGACGTCGGCGGGAACCGCGAGCAGGGAGGCCTTGAAGTCTTTGAACTCGAAGCGGTCGTCGCCCAACAGCAGGCCCGTCTCGTCCGAGTGTCCGGAGTAGTACACGACCACTTCGGTTCGCCGACCTAGAGCGTTGGTGGTTTGTACCTTTTCCCGAAGCCTGGCCAGCGCGGCTCTCAGCTCTGAGGCGGTGGGAGACAGGAGCAGATCGATGTCGTCGGGCGCTCCTCCTCCGAGCTCGAGCAACACCGCAGCGACCTGCCGGGCATCGTCATCGGCATACTGCAGAGTGGCCCGATCGTCGCCGCCCTCGTTGGCTCCAGCGACGATTGCCAGGCGGTGGGTGGGCGCCGCGAGGGCCACCGCGGTCAAGAGGATCGGGATCATGGGTTCACCTTGTCGATGAGTACGGCGTGTTGGTCCAGCTCGGCGGGCAGGGGCAGGGCAGCTGAAGCGGCGTCTGGCTGGTTTGCGAGTTCTTCGGCCGCTTCCAGGACTGCGGAGACGTCGATCTCCGATGCGGAAGTGACGAGGAAGAAACGTTCATATTCCGGGGCGTTGTCGAGCACGAAGGAGCGATCGAGGGCGTTGGTTCCTCGCTGCAGGGCGGTGCTCTCTCTGGGCGTCCGCGGATGGTGCAACGTGACGAGACCGGCCCCATCGATGGACAGGACGACGCCGTGGGCAGCGCCAGCGGGCATATAGGCGAGCTGAAGTTTGTCCCCGCCGCGAGCATCGTCCTCTGGTTCGAGGCGACTCAGACCGTCTTCCACCCGGTACACGAGCATGCGTGCCGGTCCCTTCATGGTGGTCTGTTCCACCGGCTGCGATCCGGCGATCGCGAAGAGTAGCAGGCCCGCTGCCATGGCAAAGACGGCTCCGGCGGCCCATAGTCCTCGGTTGGTCCGACCCTGGCTCGCCCGACGCCGGACTTCGGCGAGGACCTGTTCCGGCGGATGCACCTTCAAGATCTCTTCGTTCTCCCGCCGCAGCTCGTCGACCCGCTCCCCGTCGGCCGGATCGAGGGTGGACGGATCGATCACTCCTGCGGCGGCCTGCTCGAGTGTGAGGTCTCGATGGATCACAGCGCCTCCAGCTCGGCGACATGGGCCTTCAGGGTTCGAAGCCGCTTTCGCACACCCGACACCGATAGGCCGGTCACCGCCGCGACTTCTTCGAGTGTGTAGCCGTCCCGCAGATGCAGGGTGGCCATGACGCGGGTGGAGGGCTGCTCGTCGCGGAAGAAACGAACCAGCGAGAGGCGAGCTAGGACGCTCTTTTCAAGCTCCGGAGCTCGCGCGATCCGCTCGATGAGGGCATCGGCATCCTCGGGACGGCGACCCGCAGATCGGATCCGGTTCAGGCACACGTTGGTGGCCACCCGAAAGCACAGCGAGCTCAGTCCGCGATCTTCCAGGGAGTCCTCCCTGCGCAACAGCGACACAAAGACGTCGTGCATCGCGTCCACCGCGGCTTCTTCGTCGTGCAGCAACGCGCGACAGCGGCGCAGCACCATGGGCCCAAAGCGTCGATAGCAGATCTCGACATCGATCCCCATTGCACCTCCGCGCACGCCATGATGCCTCCGTCAGCCGTGCAACACCGCAGCCTGGCGGTAGTGTTACCCGGAGCGTCGATGCAGCTGGAAGGCGAAGCGATCCAAGCGACGCTGGTCTAGGGGCGTGCCGTCGTCATAGAAGAATAAGAAGGGGATGTCTCGCCGGTAGCGCAGCAAGCTCTCTTCCACCAGGCCGTTGTCACAGCCCCAGCAGCTCGTCATGACGATGCCGTCGTAGTTGCCGGTGTCCCAGTGGTGCAGGGCCGCGCCCACAGCGAGCCCGGCACCTCCGTTGGTGGCCAGGTCGAGGAGCTCCGGACTTCGATCGAGGGCGTCGGTGATATTGGGCGGCGGAAGCCAGGGATGATGCTTGCGAGCCCGACCGTAGAGCTTGTCGCGCATGGCCACCATATTCGCTTTGTACAGCAGGTTCGATGCCGCGGTGGCGCTGCGGCCGAAGATCAGGTGCGGGTGGCAGCGCGCCAGGAACTCGATGAAATCGCAGGTCGGCTCGGTGACCGTGCGAACGCCGCGGTCCGCGAGCTCGAGGTACACGCCGCCGTTCGCGAAGTCGCTGCCCTTGGTGAGCAGGTCTCCCGACACAAAGACGCTCGCCAGGGGTCGGACGCCGTTGCTCTTCCAGCGCTCCTCCATCTCGGCGAAGTCCTGCGAGGCCCGGTCGATGATCTCGCCGAGATCTCGCCAACCTCGCAGCATCTGCGGCAGACCAGTGATCCCCAGGCGCACCGGACCGCCGACGAGCTCGACGACCTCCTTGGAGTAGCGATGGTAGAACGCGGCGGCCTCTCCGTCCCGGGTCTGAACGGGCAGATGGTAGACGTACAGCTGCCGGATCACGTCGAGCGCGGTCATGCCCGACCAGACCTTGGCCGACATACGCGCTCCGCCGGCGATCTTCAAGGAGGTGACGTCCACGAAGTGCTCGATTCCCATGGACCGCAGGCTGAGCCGGTCCTTGACGGGGAACATGCCGCTTCGGCAGGCCTCCCCTGTGATCTGGACGAGACGGGTCTCGGACGTGGGCGGGTTGGCTTCGAGGTGTTCGCGGAAGGAGCCCCAGATCATCTGGTAGGTGAGGCACTCTTTACCGGTGCAGTCCCGACGACCACAGGCCAGGTTCGACGAGGACAAGGGCGGCGCAACGACGGCGTCGTAGCCATAGGAGCGATAGGTCGCGGCGAACACTTCTCCGAGGTAGTCGAGGCCGCTCAGGAAGACGTAGCGCACGTCTTTGTCGAGGTAGGAGCCCGTTCTTGGCCGCGAGCAGGCGGTGCTGATGGCGTGGCTGTTGTCGGGCAGCTGCACGTCTTCGCTGGCCCGGTGCTGGTGGACCGACTGTAGGAAAGCCTGGATCCGAGTGACAAATCCCGCGGTTCCCCCGTGTCCGTCGCTCTCGAGCACGGTGTGTGGATAGCCCTCGAGCACTGCCTGGAAGATCTGCTCGGTGAACGAGGTTGGACCGCATCCAAAGGAGCAGACCAAGAGCGGGAACAGGTCGCCGAGCTCGCGGGCGGCGGCGGCTCCGCGCATGAAGCGGTTGGAGTCCAACCAGTAGACCCTCTCGAACTTCGGGGTGTCCGGCGGGATCTCGAGGCAGTCCACCGGGATGGCGAGCACACCCTCCCTCCGCAGAAGAGTGGGGATCGCGGCGTTGATGGCGCGGTCGTGGATGACGTGCAGGTGTCCGCACACGAGCACCATCGGCACGTCCTCGGAGCGTGCCCAGGCCATGGCATCGTTGCCCATCTCCAGCAGCTCGGCGTCGAAACGAGCCTGCTCGGCGGCCGCCGCTCCGAGTGCCCGGCGGATATCGGAGGGTTTGGCCCCCAGCGCATTGGCGACCTCGGAGAGCGCCTCGAACACGGCTGCGGTCTCGAGCCCCTTCGCCAGGGATAGTATCGGTCGAAAGACCTTTATTCCTCGGGGAGTCAGCAGCTGATCCACCATCTCCGGCATCGACTGCTCGGTCACGCAGGTCTGGCTCATCCGAGGAGGCCCAGAGCTGGATTTGGCGGGGGTCTCGCTGACGGGGAGGGTGGTGAACTTCGGGAAGAAGACCAGCTCGGTTTTGGTCTCGCAGATGGCGTGGGCGATCTTGGTCGGACCACAGGAGTCGAAGCTGTTGCAGAGCAGCTCACCTCGCGCCAGGGACTTGCTGTTGGAGTCCAGCAGCTCGACGGATCCGCCCAGCTCGCGGATCAGCGTCGCCGCCCAGGGCATGCAGGAGGCCAAGGCGCCGGTGATGGGGATCGCGACGGTTGGCTTGCCGGGAAGCTTCGCTTCGTAGGAACGCAGCTTCTCCCTTCGGAGCTGGAAGGGATTGGGGGCGTCCTTTGGGAGCTTTGGACGAGCGCGGGAGGCGACCTCGTACTTGGGACAAGCCCCTCCCGAGACTGCCACTCGCTCCTGGCCTTTCACGGAGATCGTGGTCCGCTCGATGGGACAGAGGATCTGACAGTCTTTGTCTTGGCAGCGGAACTCGTCGCGGTTGGTGATCTCGGCGTCGAGGACGGCCTGTAGATCGACGGCGGACGCGGCCGAGAGTGCCTCGGCTCCGCGCTGCTCGATGGCACACAGCGCGATGCCCCAGGCGCCCATCGCGCCGGGATTCGGAGGCACGACGATGTCGCGACCGGTGATGGCGGCGAGGGTCCAGGCCAGAGACGGGTTGCTGGCGGGTTTGCCCTGAAAAAACACCGTCGAGGTGAGCGCTCGCTGGCCCATGACCCGATCCAGGTAGTTGTGGATGACCGAGTACTGGAAGCCGGCGAAGAGGTCTCCTTGCGAAAAACCCTCGGCCAAGGCATCAGATGCGGCCTCGGCGATGTACACGGTGCACATCTGACCCAGTCGCGGCGGGCGCTCGGCTCTGGAGGCGAGGTCAACGAAGGCCTCGATCCCGTCGACCTCGTACAGCACCGCCTGCTCTTCGAGGAAGGAGCCGGTGCCCGCCGAGCAGGCCTTGTTCATGTCGCTCTCGACGATCCGGCCGCCGCTGACCCGCACGTACTTGGCGTCCTGTCCGCCGATCTCGATGACGGTGAGGTCGCGGCCGCCCTCTGGGTCACAGCGCACGGCGGCGGTCGCGTGGGCGACGATCTCGTTGAGCACGATTGGCTCGTTATCGGCGAACACAGCGCGCACCAGGGTGGCCACGGCCTCGCGTCCGGATCCGGTGACGGCGATGGCCTTCACATCTGGCGCACCTCGCTCCAGGATCGTGCTGATCAGGCGGCGAGCGGCATCGACGGGGTTGCCTCGGGTGCTGTCGTACACATCGAGGAGCGGCTGTCCGTCGTTCACCGAGACCAGAACGGCCTTGGCGCCGGTAGATCCGAGATCCAGACCGAGGATGCTCGGCTGGCTTGCCCAGTCCTCGGCCGGCGGAATGCTCGGCATCAAGGTGACTTTGTGCGCCCACTCTCGCGCCGGTCGGTCGGTCTCGAAGCGCCTCTTGTCCTGGGCGATCAGGGCGGTTGGATCCGCGGGAAGAGGTTTGTTGCGAGCGATGGTCTCCGCCGCCAGAACCGCGGCCCCGGCGGCCTCGAAGGTCAGCGGGTCGGCGACCGAGCGCACCTCGCCATCGACCATGGTCTCCAGCGCCTTCCGCAGTGACTGGATCTGACTGCAGCCGCCGATGAGGTAGACCGGGCCACTCCCGCCATTTCGCGCGAGGAGGGCATGAGCATTGCGGGCCACCGACGTGAAGTATCCGGCGAAGAGCTCCGCGGCTGGCTTGCCCTGGTTGGCGTAGTGCGTCATCTCCGACTTCGCGAACACCGAGCAGCGGGCGGTGATTGGCGTGGCGTCGTCCGCGGTGAGTGCGAGGGCGTCGGCCTCCTGGATGCTCAGCCCAAAACGACCGGCGATCTTGGCGATGTTCTGGCCGGTGCCCGAGGAGCACTTGTCGTTCTCGAGATAGCGGCAGTCCAGTGCCTGATCGATGCCGGGCACTCGGCACAATGCGCTGTAGCCCCTCGCTCCGATCGACAGCACTCGAAGCTCCCCCGGGAGGTCGGACACGGCTGTCAGGGCCGCCTCCTGACATGCGTCCTCGGGCAGCGAGATCGCCGGCGAACGGATCTCAGAAGCATAGGCGCCGGTGACTCCGAGGGCCGCGCATCCGGCGATGTCGGCATCGCGATACCAGGCGGCGAAGACCTCGTGAGGGTGTCCTTCATGGGTGACGTTGCTGCGTTCTGTCCAGTGGATCGTTCCGTCGTCTTCGAGCTCGCCGTGGGCGAATGAGGCGGTGGACTTGCCGAGATCAACGCCGGCTATGCGAGTGGTCATGGTCGCTCCTGATCAGCCGTCCTCTATTGACCCAGCTCTCCAAGCGGTATGAATACTCATTCATTTTTTTGGCGACGGCGACTCCGTGAGCAGCTTCTTCACGTCCTCGAGGACTTCGGAGGGGTGGGCGCCGACCTTGATGCGGTCGGTGTAGGAGAGCAGGAGATCTCCCTTGTCGTCGAGGACCACGGTGATCCGGCTGGGGTAGTTGGCATCAGGCTTCTTCGCGGCGCCGTAGTGCATGGCCAGGGCTCGGTCGGTATCACTCCAGAGCTCGTACTGGAACTTCTGGTTCACGGCCCACTTCTCGTTCTTTTCGGGCGTGTTGAAGGAGACCCCGATGATGGTGACTCCGAGCTTGGTGAAGTCCTCTGTGAGGTCGCGGTACCCGCAACCCTCGACGGTTCAACCAGGGGTCCCGGCCATCGGATAGAACCACAGCACCGTCGGATGTCCGGCGAGATCGGCTTTTGAACGGGCGAATCCGTCGCGGTTCACAGCCTGGAACTCGGGTGCGGCCTTGGCGGATTCCGGGCGTACGCCGTGAAGACCATCCTGGGACTGGGCTGGTGCTGTGGACAGACAGGCGAAGGCGACAAGGAGGGAGATCATGGCTGCAATGTACAACTGCCCCGTCGATTTGGCCGCTCCCTACTTTCGGAAGGTCAGGCTCAGGACCGTCGTGTGCATCGCGTGGTTGATCTGGGTGTTGTCGAAGACGGCGACGCCGAAGTCGTAGCTCTGGGACAGGTCCGAGAACTGGACATCCTCCTCCGCGCCAGCCCGAGTGGTCAGCGACCGCTTCATCTCGAGGGTCCACTGTCCGTTGGCGTATTTGGCGCTGGTGATGACGTCGCCTCGGCTGCCGACGAATGGGCTGGTGATCATCCCGGCGATCTGGTCGCCAACCTCGAACGTGTCCACGAAGGGCTGCTTTTGGTCGTCCAGAATCCAGGTGGTGTCGTTGGTCATGCGCTCTGCACCGACGGGGCCCATGAAGCAGGGCAGGGTGAGGTCGCCCTTCGGATCCCCTGCGCAGGCCTCGGCGAACTTGCCGAAGTGGTTGTCACGGTAGCCTCCGCCGTCCTTGCTGTCTCCAAGTCGGCAGTTCTCTCCTTTGCAATCGCCCGACGCTAGGAAGCCCACATGCTTGTCGTCGAGCTGGCCGTTGGGCTCGGTGCGGACGCTCTTCCAGTGCCACATGTCGGTGAGCCCACTGTTGTTGTACTTCTTGGTGGGCTTGGCCTTGTCCGCTCCGGCGTGGCACCCGCCGAGACAGCCCTGGGTGGCGAACTCGGGACTGCTGATGTTCCACTGGATCGCGAACTTGTCCTCATAGAAGGTGTTCTCGTGCCCGCTGGAGTCCTTGTTCTTCGTCTGCGCCCAGGTGCCGTCCGCCTGTTTTGTCCACGGGAATCGAGCCAGCGACTCTTCCGGATCCTTCCAGGTGGCGACGAAGTAGATGTCGGTGTCGGTGTAGACAGCCTTGACGGTCACCGTCGTGTGCACGAGCCCGGGGTAGGCCGGTGCCTTGGGTGAACCCTCGGGCACATAGGTCGCGTTTGCAGCAACGGGAACCTCGAGCCACGGCACACACTTCCACACGTCATCGTCGTCGGCGCCATTGAGGGTGGGCGCGGCGTTGACCTCGATCGCTACCAGAGAGGAGGACGATGCGACCTCGGCGCAGGCGTCACTGCCACCGTCCTTTGCCGCGCCGTCGTGCACGGTATCGCCACTGTCCGCCCCGCAAGCGGCCACCAGGATCATCGCTGCCAAGGGGAACACCGTGCGCGCTTCGAACATCATCTGTCGCCTCTGGATCGGGACTGCTTCCCTATCCACGTCACGTCAGTACGTGCGGCCGAATCGCTCCGGCATCTGGTCCGTGATGCACTCGCTGTCCTCGCAGCCTGGTTCGAAAGCGTCGTCCTCTCCGTGCAGATGCCCGAAGCTCCGCACGATCATCCGGCCGGCATCGTCTGCGAGGAGTCGCTCGCTATAGAAGTCCACCAGCGCCTGACGATCCACCGTCTCGATGGCCGTCACCAGCCTCTCCCTGGAGTCGAAGTCGAGGTGCCCTCGCGAGATCTCGCCTTGATAGCGCCTGTTTCGCGTGCTCAGTCGCAGCTCCTTCTTCTCGATATCGGCGATCAACCCGGCGCGGATCGTGCTGTACTCCTCGTCGGACATGCCCTGGAGCGTCGCGAGATAGTCGGCAACAAAGGCATCGATTCGCTCTTGCAGCACCACGGGTCCCGCACTCGACGACTGGATAGATAGCCTCAGTCCCGGCACGGTGTCCGTTCGATCGAAGCTGGCCCTGCACGAGTAACCGAGCTGTTGGTTCGTCCGCAGCTCGGTGAAGAAGGGGGTCTTCAGGACCTGGGCGAGCATCCGGTATCGGGCTTGTTCCTGGAGCGAGGTCTCCCGGCCCTGGTAGAGCGCGAGGAACACGCTGTCGTCGTGATCGATGGCGACGTCGCGCACCAGCTCACCGGTCTGGGGGATCTTTCGCACCTCCACAACCGGTCGATCCGCTTTGTCGTCGGCGACGAACTCTGCGGCGATGCGCTCACCGATCTCGGTGGCCTGGGCTGCGGTCGAGTTGCCGTGGACCAGGATCTGGGCTGTGGCTCCTTGCAGGAAGGTGTCCGCCCACTCCTGGAGCTCTTCCGCGGTCAGCTCGTCGAGGGCGTCAGCTCCGTCGAGATAGTCGAAGTCCAGCGGGTCGAGCAGCTCTCCCAGCTCCCAATTGGCCTGGCTCATGGGCCGGGCCTTGGTTGTGTTCCGCCAGTCTTCGACGAGCTTGTCCCGCACGATCCCGAACCGCTCGGGGTCCACGGTGAAGCTCGCGACCCGCTCCGTCAGCCGCTCGATGATCTGCGGCTGCTTGTCGGCGTAGCCGCTGACACGCAGAGTGAAACCCCGAGAGCTCGCCCCTACGTCGAAGTACAGCCCAGCCAGCCTCGGCATATAGGCGAACTCCTGGAAGGAGTCGTCGATGAGCATGCTCAGTAGTGTGTTCTTGACCCGTGACCGCACGCCCATCGATGGTGCCGGAGCCAGCAGCTCGATCTTTACAAAGGCATCCGGAACGTCAAAGCTCACGTCCTGGTGGTGCCAGACAGACAGGCCCTCGGTCTCGACGATTCGCTCGGGTCGGCCCTTGTCGCCAGCGGCTTCCTTGAGCTCCACGTCCTGGGGGATGAAGGGGTTCTTTTCAGGGAGAACCAGGGCTGGATCGATCTCGCTCGCCATCCACTGCTCTATGAGCGCCGGATCGAGGGGCGTGCTGCCATAGGGCACCTGGTATAGCGGCTCGGTCTGGTCCGTCTCGAGATCGGGTCCGATCACCACCAAGCGCATGTTCTCGGGGCGCATCGTGTCCAGGTAGGTCTGGAGCAGGTCGGCGTCGAAATCTCCGCTCGTTGCCCACCAGTCCAGGACGTGCTCTGCGGGGTAGGTCTGCAGCTGTCGCGCGCTCCTCGCCGCCGAAGTGGGGCTGGAGACGTCCGAAAAACGGAAGTTCAAGGCGGAGATCTGCTCTAGTTCTTGGTGGCGCCATTCCTCCAGTCCGTCTCGCTGGATCAAGCGGATCGTCTGAAAGCAGAGGTCGGCGATCTCATCGATGTGGCCGTAGCCCTCCTCGGTGAGTGCGATTCTGATCTTGGTCATCGTGTGGTCGTCCGCTCGATCTCCCGAAGCGCCGAGTCCGTCGACCCACCCCTTGTTCTTGAGAAGAGAGAAGAGCGAGCCCTCACCTTCGTGGCCGAGGAGGTTGGCGATTGCCGACACCGGCCGCTCGCGGAAGTGCTCGTGGGAAGGCGGTCCTGGAAAGTGCAGCTCCAAGACTCGGCGGTCCGCTAGCGGGGTGATGTTCACTCTGACCCCCAGCTGGTCGGCCGTCAGGATCGGAAGGGTAGTGGTCTCGGCCGGCTCGCCGGTCTTGACGGGGGAGAACCGACCTCGCACCCACTGCTCCAGGGTGTCCAGGTCTTCGCGACCGATCACACCGACCGCCATGCGATTGGCGTTGTACTCTCCGTCGTATTGGGCCTTGAGATCGTCCCAGAGCGGGTTCTCCTCGCTGTCGGAGAGCGTGTCCAGGTTTCCTACCGAGAACTTGGCGAACGGATGATCGGGGTTGGAGGTGGCGCGCATCACCTCGCGGTTCCGGCGGGCCTCGTCCTTGATCTTCAAGCTGTACTCGGAGTGCACTGCATTGCGCTCGCGATCGACGTACTCGGGGTCGAGCTTGGGAGCGACGAAGAACTGCGCAAAGCGATCGAGGGCCGGCTCCAGGTATTCCTGGTCGATGTCGAAGTGGTAGGTCGTGTGCTCGGTGCCCGTGCCGGCGTTCGTACCGCCGCCATGGTCGGTGATGAACTTCCGATAGGCGTCGACGTCCGGATACTTCTCGGTGCCCATAAAGAGCATGTGCTCCAAGAAGTGCGTCAGCCCTTGCCGGTCAACGGGGTCTGCGAACTGGCCGATGTGCACGTCCAGCGCCGCTGCCGCCATGTCGGTCTCAGTGTCGCGGATCAGCAGCACCTTCATGCCATTATCGAGCTTCAGTGTGCGATATTCGCGGCTGTCGTTTGGGCCCTTTCGCACCTCCGACGAGGTTGCAGAGGCCTCGGGTGCGGGCTGGATGGTCTGCTTGGGGCAACCCAGCAAGCAGAGCGGCAACAGTGCGGTAGAGAGGCGGATCATAGGGACTCCTCGAGACCGAACTCAATAACGGCGAGGGTCATCCGCTCAAAGGTAAAATGCTTCTAGCGGGCTAGAAGTTCACGTTCAGGTGAGCGCCCGCCACGGTGGACACGCGCTCCCTGCCGGAGAGCACGCCCAGGTGCACGCCCACATCGAACTTCGGGGCCAACGTGAGGTCGAGCAGTCCGCCCGCAGTCCAGCCCGCGCCCTCGCCCTCGGCTCCCATGGGGAGCACCACGCGGGCATAAGCGCCCGGCTCCAAGCCCTTCATGAACATCACCCGCCCTCCGATCTCCGTTGTGCCGTAGCGGGTGCCGCTGTGACCCCACCGCATGAAGCGGCCTTCCGGGATCACCTCCAGGGCGCCGAGTTCGAATCCATAGCCGAAACGCAGGCCGTAGCCCGAAGCCAGGGACGGCCCCTCGGCGTGCATGCTTCCGGCTCGCTCCAAATCGAATCCCGCTACCAAGTGTCCGGGTGCCGCGAGCGCTGTCCCGTTGAACGCCAAAGCTGCCAGCATCAAAGTCATTGCTGCCTCCTTCTCTGAGTGGGACACCGCAACCGCCGGTTTGCGCTACAGCGGCTTCTCCGCGATCCCTCCTCAGTTGCGAGGCAGCTTCTCGATTGGCTCTTTGATGAAGACGTAGCCGGGTGTGTCGACGAAGACTCGCACTCCGTCAGCGTCGACGACGAAATCGTTCCACTCGATCCGGTACGACTGGATGTCGAAGCGGTACGCGCCTTCGAGGGGGAGGTGCAGCTCCACGTCGCCCTGGGTCTCGATCTCCAGGTCATCCAGGGTGCCTTCGCGCAGGTTCACCACCAGCAGGTCGTCGGCGTCTTGGTAGGTCACGTGGCCCGACGTGCGGCCGCGGTCGGTGTCGAGCTCGAGCAGGAAGTCGTCGCGGTCGATGTCGACGGCTGCCGAAAAGGTCCAGATCAGGTTGGTTTTGGGTCGGTCTTTGTTCTGGAGGAGGAGAACGCGGCCGGTCTCGTAGATCCACATCTTCTTGCCGCCGCGGTCCAGACTGGACTCTCGCAGACCCTTCAGACCCAGGGTGCAGGGGTCGTCTCCATCTGGCATGCCGCTCACGACATCGATGTCGCTTGCCTCGATGAAGAGCTCGTTGAAGTCGGTGCAGTCCACGAACTTGCGGTTCCACATCCACGGGGCGCACCCCGACGCGAACACCAAAAAGACCAGCGCCCACCTCATCGGGAGCCTCCGAGGGTTCGGTTGGCGGCGGTCTCGATGTCGGTGCGGTGTGCGCGGCGCTTCTTGAGGATTCGCGCGACGAGCACCGCGGCCCCGCCAGTAGCAGCGGCGCTGGTGGCCGTCAGAGTCCAAGCGGCCCCGCTGTCGAGGTTGTGTCCGGCGGTGGCGTCCCAGGCGAACATATAGGTGCTGTACAGAGCGCCTACTCCAACGGCGCTCACCCCGACTCCGGCTGCGAGGTTTGACCGATAGAGCTGGAGCGAGGTGCGTCCTGTGGGATCGGCGGCGGCGATGGGTTGCACCTCCAGGCGCCAGGACACCTTCTCGTCATTGGCATCGAGGTAGGAACGGCCCTTGCGACGGATGGGCGGCGCCACATCTGCAAAGGCGACCACTCCGGCGAGCTGCATGGTCGGGGCGGATCCGCCATCGGTTGGCACGACGACGGTGACTTCGGACTCCGGCTCCATGTCGAGGAGCCGGGCGAAGCGAGCCTGTTCTGCAGTGCCGACCTGCAGAAGGTGAAACCCGGGTGAGACCTTGTAGGGCTCGGTAGCTTCGGTCCCGTCGATGGCGACCCAGTCGGTGCCCTCGAGACCGCGCAAGAGCAGCTCTCCGGTGCCCCCGGCCGGTGCCGTTGACCTTTCCCAGCGCGCCCGAACAGCGTCCCCGTAGTCGCTCATGAAGTAGTCTGGATCTGCGGCTCGGGCGGCTGCATAGGCGTAGTCAGCGCGCTCGTCGTCCATGAAGGACCAGATCACGCCCTGCGCCAGCCAGAACGGTGCGAGCTGCTCTCGGGAAGCCTGGGCACCGCAGCCCATACCGGCGATGGCCTCCGTCAGTCCGAGCTCGGCGTCCCTGAGGAAGTAGCTGACGACATCTTGCTCGGCACTGCGCACTGCGAGAAGCGAGTCTGGACACCGGGCCTCCTGGCCGATTGCCGCCGCTGCGATCAATGTCACAATCCACATGCCGGGACTCTAGCCCGACTGGACGTGCTGTTGTGGACGATTTCTGGGTCCGCTTGGGCAATCGCAGATTTGTGCGACGGAGAGGGGCACATCAGGCATAATGGGCCGCGGGGCATGGGTGAGGCGAGACAGTGATTCGGATTTCGGTACTGACAACGTTCGCAATGCTCATCGGGGGCTGCTCCAAGACACCTGAGGTGCCGACTGGTACTGACGACTCCGATACGGTGACTGGATCCACCGGCGACTCGGACACCGCTGCCCATACCGGCGATACTGCCGGCGACAAAGACGCCGTGATTGGGTTTCCTCTCGCCCCCTATGATTGCTCCGAGCCACTGCCCCAGCCGCCTTTCGACCGGCGGATCCTGAACGGCACGGACTCCGAAGAAGACATCGCGCTGGACCTCGACGGCTTCCTGATTACTGCCGATTTTTCGAACATGCTTCGCTATACCTACAACGGTGCGAGCCAGGTGTTCTTGGCGGGGGTGTCCGATCCAGCGGGCATCGGGGTGACTCCAGACGGCGACATCATCACCGCCGACCGCTGGCAGAACCGCGTCATCAAGTGGGACCGCGACACCGGCACCTCCGAGGTCCTCGCGACCAATGTGAACTCGCCGAACAGCATCGAGGTCGCACCGGACGGCAGCTTCTACGTCACCGACCCCAGCCTGGCGCGCGTCTACTGGATCAACCCCGCCACCGGCGATGGCGTGGTGGTCGCAGAGGGGCTCGAGGGCGCGGATGGAATCAGCTTCAACCCCGAGTACAACCTGCTCTATGTCGGCTCGGTCCAGTCGGGCAACATCTACACCATCGAGGTGTTGGGTTCGGGCCAGCACGGCCAGATCGAACAGCTCGTCGAGGGTGCGAACCAGCCCTGGGCCGTGATCGATGGACTGCAGGTGGATCGCTGCGGCAACCTGTACCTGGCCGACATGTTCGAGGTCTACCGCTTCGACCCCGTCAACCGAGAGACGATCCGGGTGGTGGAGGCGTGGAACTGGAACCGGATGCCGGCGCTTCGCTTCGGCTCTGGAGTGCCGCTCAGCGCCGCTGGGCCTGGCGCGGAAGTGCAGTGGGATCCCTACAAGCTCTACGTGAGCACCTATGTCGAGGTGCTCGAGATCGACATTGGCGTTCCCAACAAACCCCGGTGGCCGGCCGTCTGGCCCTGACACCGCGGGCCAGACCCAGGCCGCCAGCCGCACCCGCTGCCTCGAGCCAGCTCGGCTGCTCATCGTGCGGCGCCGGGCAGCTCCAGCCACTGCGCCACGCCGATATCCCGGAGAAAACTCCGGTTGTGACTCGCCACCACCAGGCCACCCGGCCAGGCCGCCAGAGCCTGGGTGAGTGCATCAGTGCCCACCAGGTCCAGGCTGAAGGTGGGCTCATCCAGCACCAGCACCTCTGTGCCCGTGTGCTGAAACAGGCAGATCAGCGCGGCACGCGTCCGCTCTCCTGGGCTGAGCGAAGACATCGGTCTCAGAGCCAGCTCCAGGGGAAAGCGGTGGGCGACAATGTGCTCGGCGAGCACGTCCAGATCGCCGGCCGTGGAGGACCGGGCCAACCGCTCCAGGAGGCTCTCCTCGGTGGCCCAATCGTCGGCTCCCTGTGCGATGAAGCCGATGCGCTCCAGTCGCGACCGCACCACGCCTGCGCTCGGCTGCAGCTCCTGGCTCATCAGCCGCACTAGGGAGCTCTTGCCAGAGCCATTCGGCCCAACCACCGCGAGTCGATCGCGCTCTACCCCCACGTTGATCCCCTCGAGCACGACGTTCTCCCCGAAGCGCAGGCTCACGTCCTGCACCCGGATCACCGGCCCGCTGGGCTCCGGGAGAGTGGGTACGGTCAATGCAAGGCCAAGCTCCACCTTCAGAGCCCTTCGACCGGCTTGGGCCCAGCTGCGCTTGCCCTGGATGGTGCGCTCGGCTTGGGCGCGCACCTTGGCCTGACTCACCTGAGCGGCACTGCGACGTTTGTTCAGGCGTGACTTGGACTGGTTTCGATCCAGCTCGTGAACCCGTCCCACCCTCTTCTTTCGAGTCCGGCGCCTCTGGACCCGGTGGTGTTTGCGTTCCTCTCCCGCCAGCCGGGACAGAGTGCGCGCGTAGGCGGCCTGGCGCTGTCGATCCTCCTGGACCAGCTGATCTTGGACTTCGGAAAAACGACCGGAGAGGTATCGACATCCCGACTCGGCCACCTGGAAGAAATGCACGAACTCGGCGAGGAGCTCCCGATCGTGGGAGACCACCAACAATGCACCCTCGAAGAGGCGGATCTGCCTGTTCAGCCAGGCCCGCGCGTCGTCGTCGAGGTCCTCGGTGGGCTCGTCGAGCATCAGCAGATCGGGCTGTCGCTCAAAGGCCTCGCTCAGCTCCCGCCGACGCAGCTGACCCCGGCTGAGGGTGGGCGTCGGATCGAGCCGCTGAGCCACCAAGATCACCGATCCACGGCATCGCACCAGTCCCTGTTTCGGTCGCTGCAGACCGGCGAGGGTTCGAAGGAGCGTGGTCTTGCCCACCCCATTGCGACCGATGATGGCGGCCTTTTCCCGGCCTAGCCGCATGCTGAGGTCTCGCACCAGTGGGCGACCCTCGAGGGTATCGATGTGCAGCGTCTGTACGTCGAGAACCGTCATGCCCTCACCTCCGCGCGCCTGCTGATTCGCTGGATCACCTCGTTGGGTCCGGCGATATCCAGGAGCAGTCCTCGGTCCTCGGCTTGGCTGTCGAGCACCCGGCAGCCACGGTAGATCTCGGCGAGGAGTGCGCCATCCCCGTAAGGCACGAACACCCTGACCCGTTGCTGGACGTCCCGTCTGGCCTCGGCAATCAGGCGCTCCCGTAGTCCCTTCACCGCATTGGGGTCATGGCTGCTGAGGACCTCAAACTGCTTCCCTACGGCGTCCACGATGGCCTTTCGTGGGAGCGGCCCCAACACCAGATCTAGCTTGTTGAAGATGAAGAGACGCGGCGTGTCACCGGCCCCGATCGCCTGCAGCTGCTGCTCTGTGGTCTGCAGATGCATCGGCCACTCCGGATCAGAGAGGTCGATCACAACCGCCAGCAATGAGGCGTGGCAGGCCTCGGCCAGGGTGGATGCGAAGCTCGCCAGCAAGCGCTCCGGCAGGTCGCGGATGAAACCCACAGTGTCCCCAATCAACACGTCGCCGCCGTGCCGGGTCAGGCAGCGGGAGGTGGCGTCCAGGGTCTCGAAGGGGCGCGCCCGGGTGCTCAGAGTCTCACCGGTCAGGGCATTCATCAGCGAGGTCTTGCCGGCATTGGTGTAGCCCACGAGCGCGATGCGCAAGGTGCCCTCTCGTCCACGCCGTCGGAGCGATTCGGAGCGTTGAACCTTGGCCAGGGACCGGTTGAGCTTCACCAAGCGCTGGTCGAGCTGCCGGGCCATCAGCTCGGACTCGGTCTCGCCTGCGCCCTTGCCGTTCATCACCCCACCCGCCTGTTGATCCATGTCCAGACCAAGACCGCGAATCCGCGGGCGCAGGTAGAGAAGATGGGCAATCTCTACTTGAATGCGCGCGGCGCGTGAGCGGGCGTGTTTCTGAAAGACACCGAGGATGACAATCTCTCGATCACTGACCGACAGCCCGGTCGCCTCTTCTAGGTTGCGGGTTTGTGACGGCGAGAGCTGGGCATCGAGCACCAGCAGGGTTGCGCCGAGGGCTCGGGCCCGATCAGCCACGGCCTCAGCACTGCCCGGGCCGATCCAGGTGCGTGCTTTGGGTTTGGGTAGATGCAGGCATTCGTGGCCGACGATGTGGTGGCCCCGGGCTTCGACCAGACCCGTAATCTCGGCGAGCTGAGCGGCTTTGTGCATGGGAGAGCGCCAGACCCCCACGCACAGCACATAGCAATGCACAGCGTCCCCCTCGCTGGCAGGCGGGGTGGGCACAAAGCGCTCTAGGACGGCCTCGAGGCGGCCATCATCTGACAAGGGAACTTCGCCGTGCTCGTGCACGGGCTTCGATCGAAATAGCATTTTGGACTTCCGGAATATCGCAGAGCACTCCGCGGTTTGCGGGCGCAGCGGTGTCTGATGGCGTCAACCTGCGGCGACGATGCCGAGGGACTTTGCGATTCAGTCAGGCGAGGGCCTGGCTGGGGCTACCAATCAGCTAAAACGGATGTCCACGATGCCAGCCTCCGGAGGTCGGGCAATTCGAAACGTAGCCGGGGACGCTGGGGCTGTCACGGGTTCAGGCTCGAGAATGGCCCTCATTTCTCTGTCACCGGCGCCAGCAGGGTCAATGTCGCCCGCCGCGGCGTTGGTGCAACAATCGATCGTCGCCCGAGCGAAGGCGGGATGCATCGTTCAGGCACCGATCTTCTCGGAAACCGGCATCCCAAGCTCTGCCATTCGGTTGAGACCTCGCTCCTCTGGGCGCCGTCGTCTCTGGCTCGTAGCCGACCGCCGAAGGTAGTTTTGTACCGGTAGAAGGTGTTCTCTGCTCTCGCTTGATGGTGCTGCCCCGTTTCGACCTTCGACGTCCGACCGCCCGGATGTGCTCGACATGGGCGTCGCGCTGCACGAGTGCGGGATCGCCGGTGACGACCGCATCTTCTGGCGACTCGTGCGCCTCGGGAGCGGCGCCTCTCCGCCTGTATGTTAGGTGCCGTGGCGAAAGCCGTGGGCGGCCCAAGGGTTCCATGCGGTAGCGAGTGGCTTGGTCTGCGCTGTGCGCTGCGAGGCTCAAGCAGAGGCGGGAGCCATGGGGTGAGGGGTTTGGCGTCTCTCGAGGGGACTACCCATCCTCCACGGGTCCTCCCAACGGTACCGGTACCGTATCGATACCGTACCGATCGTGCCCGCCAGTCTGGGCGACAGAAGACGAAACCCAGAAAGCGTGCCACCAACCAGGGCTTCTCCTGTTCGGCACACGTTGGCACGGGACCTGCTTTGTACCTCGGCAGAACGACTCAATGACGAGTCAATCGAGGACTAAGAACATGACCAAGACCACCATCCTGCTTTCCCTTGCGCTCATCTCCGGCACCGCCTTCGCAAGCGGTGATTCGGACAACACGACCACGGGCGTCACCTGTCTGGAAGACGTGGACAACGACGGTTTGCCGAGCGGCTACCTCGTCGAGTCCGCCGACAACGACTGCGATGACCCCGGCGAGGTCGTCGACCTCGGACAGGAGCTCGACTGTGACGACACCGATCCGAACCTCGGAGCCTTCGAGATCGTCGGCGACGGCCTCGACAACAACTGCAACGGCTTGGTGGACACCTTCATCGACGACGATGGCGACGACCACAGCCCCGATGGGTACTACTACGTCTACGGGGACCGGGAGGTCTGGGTGGAGGCCGACTGTGACGACGCAGAGCCCTCCGTGCATGGCGGCAAGCTCGAGGAGCTGACCGACGGCCTCGACAACGACTGCGACGGCCTCGTGGACATCGTCGAGGACCTCGACAACGACGGCTACAGCACCGGGGGCCACAAGGTAAATGGCGAGACAATCGAGCCGGATTGCGACGACGACCGGGCCTACATCCACCCCGGTGCGGAAGAGCTCAACGACCTGATCGACTACGACTGCGACGGCCAGGCCGCGGACCAGAACGTGGGTTGCGGCGTGCAGAATGGAGACGTGATCAAGATCCAGAAGAGGTGGAACGAAGGCTACTTCCAGATTGAGCGCGAGTGGGAGGGAGACGTTCCCCTTACGGATTGGGACAGCTCCAGTACCTTCATCGTCAGCGACGCGCAGGGAAGCGGCCCGGGTGCGTCCTTCAAGCTGCTGAATGCAGAGGATCCGAACAGGTCGCTGTACACCTATGTCTTCATGACCAATGACGATAGGTTCTACGACGCGGTGGATTTTCTAGAGGGTCGCGAGAGTGACGTATGCGGCGGTGGCTCCATCGGCTGCGGCAACAAGTGGAACTTCATCGAGGTCAACGCCTACGGCGTGTGCGCCCTTCGCCACATCGCGTCCGACGACATCTGGGAGTACGACTATGGGTATGGCATGGAGGTCGACGGCGCTGTCTGGAACGGCATCCAATCCGACGAGCAGCTGTACATCAAGCACGTCGGCGAAACCGAAGAGGTCGACTGGGATGAGTTTCCAGACCTTGAGTTGCCCTTCTAGACCACCCAAAAAATAGGATATTCGCGGCCGCATCCCCCCGGGTGCGGCCGCACTCGTTCCATATTCCGCCACCCCGACCCGGGGGCCGGGCCTCGAGGCGGTGGCTGCGAGGTGGACAGCATGGGCCGTTGGGTACAGGTTCCCCCGTACGACCGAGGTTCCACGTACGACCCCGGCGACGCAGAACCGCGGCATGCGTGCGCTGCTTAGAAAGTGAAGGGCGTTGGTGCACCGCGGAATCGTGACCCAGCAGATCCGTGCTGCAGCGCTCAGGTTCGTACCGCGATCGACTCCGGTTTCCCGAGCTCGAGCATTCGGTTGAGGATCCGGCACCCAGTGAGCACCTCGACGAGCTGGCCATCCTCCGTCCGCGCCCTCAATCCCCTCCCGAATGTCCGTTTGTACCGATGAAAATGTCTGCCACCTGGTCGACGAGGGCCGCGACAGCGTCGTGAGAGGGTGAGCGTGTCCCCCATGCAGACCACCAACTCCACAGGCTCCCGATGCCTAACGTTCAACCGCATGAAGTCGGCCTCGACCACCTCGATGGGCAAGCACCCGACCCGCCCGCGCAGCTCGCGCAGAAGTGTCGGGCTCAGATCAAAATGCGGGAACTATGGAACCACCTCGATGGGGAACGGGTCGCTGATCCGGACCTCGCCCGAGTCCGGGTGCGTGGACTCCACGAACAGATCGCCGGACACTGTCTCGAGGGGGAGCACGACGCGGGCGAACTGGGTGCCGTAGCCCTGGAGCCGCGGCCCGATCTCGGCGACGTCGATTGGCACCGGAGAGGCAACGCCGGGGACACGAATGACCGGCTCGCCCCAGGTGTTGAAGGGCGATTGCTGAGAGCCCCAGAAGCCGCGGAACAACCCTCCCTGGACCAACACCCGGTCTCCTGGGTGGATGGGGCCGGGAGCAGCCCGCCAGTAGGACCCCGTCCATTCAACCGGGGTGACTGCAGTCACGACCGGCGCGGGGAACAGGTCGGCTCCGCCGATGAGACCGGCCACCTGTAGTGCGTCTGGTCCTGCGCCCACCCGCATGTGGTACAGGAGTTGGTACACGAGCAGCTCGTCCTCGTCGAAGTGGTAGCCGATGTCGTAGAAGCCCTCTCCCGACCGCAAGATGTCGACCCGTTCGCGTTGCTGGACGAAGCCTGGGCCGTCCAGCCAGGTGTGGTGGCCGTTGAGGATGTGGCCCAGCTCGTGGGCCACGCCTTCGCCCAGGTAGCGCAAGGCGTGGCACTCCGAGACCGGGTACTCCGGGATGTCGCACTCCCAGGCGCCTACCTCTGGGGCCTCGAACTCAGACGCGTAGGAGGACCAAAGGGTCGGTGCGTACGTCAGCGTTCCAGACACCACCTCGCCGGTCCCATTGTCGGATGGCCTACCCAACTCGTCGATGTACTCCACGGACGTCGTGCGGTCGGACGGTGCTACGACGCCGAGCTGCACGGTGATGGGCATCACGTCGGGCCCTGCAGTGCTGGCATCCTCGTCGGAGAACGAGGCGGAGAAGGTCCCCGCGGTGAAGAGGTCGACGGCGTCGGCGTAGTACAGCTCCAGCACCTGCCGCATGGCGCTCAGCGTTCCGTCGGCTTCCCGACCGAGGCCGTTCCAGTAGAAAACTGGGTTCTTGTCCAGCCTCGTCACACTGAGGAAGTCCACGGTGCCGTCGGTCTTGGGGCGCGGTTGCAAGGCCAAGGCCGTGAGCAGCTTGCGCTGGTACTCGGTCAGCGGTTCGAAGGTCCGCAGATGGTACTCGCGCTCGCTCCAGTAGTCGGGTCCTGCATATGCGAGGACGGAGACCGTGAACTCGCCTGGAGCCGGAGTGCTGCCGTATACCTTGAGTGCGCCTCGCGGGAACAAGGGATTGCCATAGGGCTCGATCGTCCAGTCGAATCCGGGCGGCAGCCCGCTGACCTCGTAGCGATAGAACTCGGGTGTGGTGTGTTCGGTCAAGCCCTGAACGTGCCAGCGGTTGGCCAGCGCCGGCAGCATGAGATCGAACAGACCTGCCTGGCACGCCTGCCCTACGCGCCCTTCTGGAGCCAGCTCCTGGTCGGGGTTGGGCACACTCGGGCAGTTGTCCTCTTCATCTCCGACCCCGTCTCCGTCGAGGTCCGTTGTGGTCAACCGCAGCCCGAATGCCGCTATTCGCCATCCCACGTGGTCGTTGAAGACTCCGTCGACTGAGTCGAAGAGGAAGCGGAGCTCGCACAGGCGATCCGACGCACCCTCGGGCAGCTCGAGGCTCATCCCGGAGAGCTCGACGGCCGTGGAGTCGTAGGCGCGGTGCACCTCGGTCCAGCTGGGGTCCCCCTCGCACTGGATCTCTACCTTGACCTCGTCATAGGGCGAGAAGCTCTCCGTCTCCCAGGCGGTCTCGAGCCAGAGCTGCGAACCCTCGAACACGTAGAGTGGCCGCGTGGTCATGCTGGCGAAGTAGCGCTCGCCGGTGTCGTAGGTCCCGGTGCCCGGCTCGGCAAAGTGCAGGCAGCTGGCATAGGGCGCGCACGCCGAGCCCACATCGAGGAAGACACCCTCCGACGCCGCGATGTGGAGGTCCTCGCTCGGATCGTCCGCGAACCAGTGCATCTGCCGCAGGACGGGTTGCGCGGACGCCGCGGTTGGCCATACCGAGAGGATTGCGATCCCGATACCAAGCCAAAGTCGGCGATTGTCTTTGCCTTTTCTCCACCACATCGCAGCCTCTCCTTTGTGCCTGATCGAAGTCGTTGGGACCGCGATCGATGTGGCAAGAGATACCCAGCAGCGCGGGGGACGAACCTCACATGTTCATGTGAGACCTCTGCGAAGCAACGCCAGCTGGGCCTCGCAGACCTCGTCGAGCGAGCCGAGCCGCTGGGGATGCTCTCGTAGGGTCCGCCAGAGGCGCCGCGCGAGTACGACGGCGTCGCTTGGAAACCGGTCGTGGTGGACCTGGGGCACGTAGCTGTCCTGCACGAGCACCCCGTGCCTCGGAGCGTGGTACATGGGCAGCATGTCGTAGACCGGCACGAGACCCATGATGGTGGTGCCGTCGATGCGCACCGACAGGTTGCCCATGGCCTCGTTGACCCCGAAGCAGGTGAGGTCTCCCACCTACGGGACGGCTAGAGATCTCTGGAGGCGCATGGGACGCGCCGATGAGGTGGTACGGATCGACGAGAAGATGCTTCGCGAAACGGAGTGAAACGAATTCAAGCCGCCCCGCCCGACCGGCGTGGAGAACGTGTTCTCAAGGTACAAAGCGATCATCTGTGGGAATCTACGGGCGAAGCGACAGGAGGGAGGCACAGATCGGCTGCGCCATCATACGCGACCGATGCCACAGCTTCAGTTTGCGCCATTTGGGCGCTCGCACTTGGACCGAGTGTCGTTCGGGACCGCCAGACTCGCGTCGCCGCTAAGGACCGCTTCCCAAGCATACTCCAGCTCGCTCCTGGGAACAGCGATGGCCTCGGGTCCGACGGCGATCACGGAAGACGTCACCACGCAAGTCGGCGTGCCCACCACGAGATCGATGGTTTTAGAATTGGGGCGCTTGGCGGCGAAGTCGACCAGGGCATGGTTCGGAGGGGCCCCCTGCATGCGGTCGCGGTCGCCAGCCATGTTCGCCAGACGCTTCTGCGCTTGGGCGGCACGGTCGTGATCCGGGAAGCGGGCCAAGAACAGCTCGAACAACTGTCTCGAGTGATCGAAGTCCAAGAGGTAGCGCCGAAATACTGCCGCCGTGAATAGCGCATCCGCAACCTTCTTGGAGTCCACGGCCTGGCCAGAAGTCGGGGCGACCGAGACGTAGAGCTCGTAGTACTTGGCGGCCTTGTCAAAATCGCGACGGTAGCGCTCGTAGTGATACCCCAACGCCCCCACCTGATCGGCGTAGTACTTGGTCTTCGGGCCGTACTCCGGCGCGTCGACGAGCAGCTGACACGCCTCCATGGCCTCCTCGACGCGGCCGGCGTCCAAGAAGAAGACGGAGGCGTTGTGGAGAGCCTGCGCCGCCAGGTCCGACCCTGGATACTCATCGTGCACCGCCCGCAGAGCCACCGCCGCGGCGCTGCGGTCGCCGCTTCTGGCCAGCTCGAACTCGATGTGTTTGTACGTTGCCCTTAGGGCGGTTTCGTCGAGGTACTCTCGGAAGCTCGGGTCGTTCAAAGCGTCGTTTCGAAGGAAGCTCTTCGACACGACCGCGAGGTGCTCCCACCGCTCCCGCACGATGAGAGCGTCCACGACCACCGTGGCGACGGCCGACGCATCCTCCGTGGAGCCACGCTCTGCGAACAGGGCGACGAGCTTCAACCACTGGTCTGTGCTCCGGAGTCGATAGACTGCTTTGTTCACCCGATTCCGCTTGGCCTCGTACGCGGAAGAGCCCGGATCCACCTCGAGGAACCGGCTCACGGCCTTCTCGGAGCGCGTCAGCCTGCGCGCATCCTTGCCGCTCCCGGCGATTGAGGGAAGGCTCACGCCGAGCAAGATGACGACGCCCGCAAGCCTCCACATGGTTCGCATTTCATTCTCCGCTGGCACTGCTTCTACGAAGCCAGCGTCTTCTAATTGCACCACGGGATCTTTAGCCTGTCGGGGCGCCTGATACCCTTGGGGACACCTCCGCCCACGTGGTGTTTGCCCTGGAGGATCGAAAGGCCCTAGCGTCCGTATGCGCCCACCGCCGGCGTACGCGCTCGTTTGTGCCCATCAGGATGGCGTTGCGATGCCCGCCCTCGGGGCCGCCCGCGAACAGGCAGTTCAGTCGCATCTTCGCGATCGGCTGGAACAGTCTCTCCGATTTAGAATTGTCTATGGGGACGGGTTCATCGAGGCAGACTAACAGCTCGTTCCAGTAGTTGCGATAGTGCCGAACCACCTTGGCAAGCGGATCATCAGGCAGCAGTGTCGGGTAGACAGCGTCAGTCCACTGGCGGAATTCTGCAAGGAAGGGCGCGGCGTGTTTCCGTCGCCAGGCGACGAGGTCCT
>PJEL010000932.1_pt1 | contig 32079 bp, 31 predicted proteins | sample 1853271 | NCBI WGS metagenome assembly PJEL01 (sample SAMN08108733, study PRJNA415343) | Invertebrate metagenome, whole genome shotgun sequencing project. | host: Globobulimina | place: Sweden: Gullmar Fjord | collected 2015-08 | reverse complement strand
GCAGCAGCCGGACTTGTCTTGCTGATGACACCCGGACTGGCCTTGTTTTATGCAGGCATGGTTCGCAGCAAAAACGTCCTTGGCACAATCCTGCAATCCTTCATTATGATTGCCGTTATAAGCTTTGAATGGGTCTATATCGGCTACAGCATGTCCTTTGGCCCCGACGTAGGCGGCTTTATCGGCGATCTTTCATTTTTTGCTCTAAACGGAGTCACCAGTGAACCTAGCGCAACCTACGCCACCACTATCCCGCAAAATGTCTTTATGATTTATCAGTGCATGTTTGCCATAATTACTCCGGCCCTTATCACCGGCGCATTTGCTGAACGTATGCGGTTTGCCCCCTTTCTCATCTTCAGTCTGGCCTGGACCATCCTGGTTTACAATCCGGTATGCCATTGGATATGGGGCGGCGGCTGGCTGGGAGACAAGGGCGTACTTGACTTTGCCGGCGGACTTGTTGTTCACCTTACATCCGGCATGGCAGCCTTGGCCTCAGTCATTGTCCTTGGCCCCCGCAAAGGATTGGGCAGAGAGAGCTTTATCCCGCACAGTCTGCCCATGACCCTGCTTGGCACCGGACTCCTTTGGTTCGGCTGGTTCGGCTTTAACGGAGGCAGCGCCCTTGCCGCCGACGGCATCGCCGCCACCGCTTTCATCTCCACCCACCTTGCCGGAATGGCAGGCATGGGGATGTGGGTGCTGGTTGAATGGATTCACTACAAGAAACCAACAACCTTAGGTGCTGCGTCCGGGGCCATTGCCGGTCTTGCCACAGTGACCCCTGCCGCTGGCTTTATCACCCCTAACTCAGCAATCATTATTGGCCTCATTGCCGGACTGTGCTGCTACCTGGCTGTTTCCTATAAAAACAAAATCCGCTTTGACGACAGCCTGGATGTTGTCGGTATCCATGGACTTGGCGGCGTAATAGGCACAATCTGCCTGGGCATTTTTGCCACCAAGACGGTTAACCCAGGCGGAGCAGACGGACTACTAGCCGGCAATGCAGCCTTTTTAGGAACCCAGATATTCGGCGTTGCCATTGTTGGCGCATATGCCTTCATTCTCAGCATCATACTGCTGAAAATCATGGACATCGCTTGTGGAGGCCTCAGAGTCACAGAAGAAGATGCGGTCCTCGGACTCGATCAAAGTTCCCACAGTGAAACCGCTTATAATATGTAACCAAAGACAGTTTTAAGTTTTAAATTTAAAGTTTAAAGTTTAAAATGTGTTTTTTAACTTAACCTAGATATACTAGGAAAAATTAAGGTTCTCTATAAGCGCCATAACAGTAGAAGCAACTGTATTATTTTAAAATAATTTTTGAAATTTATTGCCGCTTTTGAATCGAAAACAAAACAAAAGGCACTAAACCTTCATGGGGAGATTTTATATGAAAAAAATTGAGGCAATCATTAAGCCTTTCAAACTCGATGACGTAAAAGAGGCTTTGAACCAGCTTGGCATTAAGGGCATGACCTTAAGCGAGGTCAAAGGATACGGTCGCCAGAAGGGCCACAAAGAAATCTACCGAGGGGCCGAGTATATTGTTGACTTTATCCCTAAAGTTAAACTTGAACTCATTGTTAACGCTGATCAAGTTGATGAGGTTGTAGAGGTTATCCGCAAAGCAGCCCTTACCGGCAAAATAGGGGACGGCAAAATATTTGTCCTGCCGGTGGAACAGGTCATCAGGGTGAGGACCGGAGAAAAAGGCAAGGAAGCGATTTAGTAAAGAATCGGAGCCCTGTGGAGTCGGCTTTAGTCTGCTCCCTAAAGAGGCTGGTTTGAAGCCGAACGGTTTTAAAATACGAAATTCGAATATCGAAATACGAAACAAATACGAAACACGAATTTAATAATGTCCCAAACTAATTACGTTGTCATATTTTTTGGACCAAAGGTCCTGTTTTGATATTAAAATTTTGGTCATTCAATATCGAAGTCTTCGCTTATCTGTTTCGGATTTCGTGCTTAAGATTTCGGATTTATTTTATCTCTGGCTTGGCAGAGCCAAATGACTCCGGCTTGGCCCTGAATCAAGGCTTTAATTAATCAACAAAAAGCGTATGGCAGATGTTGCATTATACAAAAAACCTCATTCTTCAACCCAGTTGGATGAGGGAACCATTGGTCCATCAACAATGTTGCACAAGGTAGCAGACCAGGGAATGTACGGGCTTCGCGCCAGGCGGGAAGCCCTTGATGTCTTCTGGAAACAGGGCATCAGCGGTCGTACCTTGCTGCAGAAACACACCGAATTCATTGACCATCATATCAGCAAAAGCTTTGATGAATGTCCAGTATCTGGAAATGGCTTTGCATTGATCGCTCTTGGCGGGTATGGCAGGAAAGAACTCTTCCCCTTTTCCGATATTGACCTGATGCTGTTATACGAGCCGCAGGTCAAAGAGAATTTGGAACAAATTGCTGATGCCATTCTCTATCCCCTGTGGGATGCCGGCCTTGAGGTCGGTCATGCTGTCCGTACTGTGAAAAATTGCCTGGCTGATGCAAAAACCGACTTCTTTTTTCAGGTAGCCATGCTAGACGCCCGGCTCTTGGCCGGCTCACAGTCATTATTTGACAAGCTTATAGCCAGGTATACCCAGACCTTTATCGAGGGGCATCGCCCGGAGTTTTTGCAGGAAATGCTCATGTATGGGTCAAAGCGGCAAGCCGACTTCGGCAACCATACCTATTTACTGGAGCCTCATATCAAGGAAAGCCGGGGCGGGTTCCGGGATTTCCAGGCAATGCTGTGGACAGCACAATTTATCTTTGGTTTGCAAGGGTTATCCGCCCTGCAGGAAGCAGGCATATTAACTCCTGCAGAGCTTAAAAATCTGGAAGAGGCACATGATTACCTGATACGTATCCGCAACCGGCTGCATTATGTAAGCGGCCGCAAGAATGACCAGCTATACTTTGAGCACCAGGAAGAAATGGCCCAGGCCTTCGGCTTTAAGAACGACAAGTCCAGGCTGGCTGTTGAATACTTCATGCGTGAGGTGTATGGCCATTTACAGGCAATCCGGGTGGGGACCGATCTCTTTTTTGAGCATGTCAACGAGGTGTTGGGCCATGAATCACCAGCCAGGGGCAAGAAGAGCCTTGAGCCTGGCATAGAGATCCGGCATGGCAGGGTTCACCTGACAGACCCTGAACTGCTTGCCAGCAAACCCATGCTCTTGATGCGGCTGTTTGCACAGTCTGCCAAAACCGGCGTGCCGATTCATCACCGGACCAAAAAAACAATAAGCTCCAATCTTGACCTGATAACCGAGAAACAGCGCCATTCCCGCCGCATGGCCAATCCATTTTTATTGCTCCTGAGGTATTCCAAAAACTCGGTCATGGGGCTTTCGGCCATGCTGGAAACCGGACTGCTGGCTGCCTACATACCTGAATTTGCCAAGGTGGAATCCCTCGCCCAGCATGATATTTACCATGTCTATACGGTTGACCGGCATCTTTTACAGGTGATTGCAGAGCTGCAGAAACTTCGGCAGGAAGAAAACGGTATTTTTAATGTAATACGGTCAGAGCATATTCTTTTCCTGGCCGGCCTGCTGCATGACATCGGCAAGGGCTTTGGTACGGGCCATGCAGAAAGGGGTGCTGATCTGGCCCGCATAATCGGCGGCAGGATGGGGCTTGCAGATGATGAGCTGGACAGCCTGGCTTTTCTGGTGCGCAACCACCTCTTTCTCTCTCATACTGCCCTGCGCCGTGACCTGGAGGATGAGGAATTCATCATGCGCTGCGCCGAAAGAGTCCAGAGTCCGGAGCGGCTGGCCATGCTGTATCTGCTCACCACTGCCGATGCCAGGGCAACCGGTCCCTCGGTCTGGAACGAGTGGAAGGCTGCCCTGCTGCAGGAATTGTATTTGAAAATTGCGCTGCTTCTGGAAAGAAGTGACCTCTCAGCAAAAGACAAGAGCAAGGGTGTTGAGCTTGGCGCCAGGTGGATGCGGGACAAGACCAGCGAACTGCTGCCCAAGGATGTCGACATGGACCTTAATCGGCTGCCGGATGACTATCTGTTGAACTTTGCACCGGAGATTGTTGTTGAGCATATTGAGCACCGCAGAGAACTGGCCGAAAAAGATTTACTGCTCTTCCACGAGGAACGCCAGGAGTCATGGTCGCTGCTTGTGGTCACCAAGGACAGACCAGGGCTTTTGGCCAAGATATTTGGCGTACTGGCATTACATAACCTGAATGTACTGGCAGCCCAGATTTTTACCTGGGCCGATGGCACGGTGGTGGACACCATTGAAGTGAGCTCCGCCATTTCGGAAGACTATCAAGGCCAGGACTGGCATGGACTGGAACGGGATCTGGAAATGGCGGTCAACCAGCGGCTGGGCCTTGAGCACAGGCTACACAGGAAACTGGCGCCATTAAGAAAAACAATTGCCAGAACCGAGAAAAGGCTGGACGCCAAGATTGAGATTGATAACCAATCCTCTGAAATATTTACAATAATCGAGGCATATGGTGATGACCGGGTCGGCATGCTGTATGAGATAACCAGGATTCTTTCTGATTTCGGTATAAATATTTTTCGTGCCAGAATCGGCTCCCGGGCAGATCAGGTTGTTGATGTATTTTATGTTTTGGATTATGACGGCAGAAAGATAAAAGATCTGGAGTTTCAAAAGGAACTTCAACAGGGACTTCTTTTTTCCGTTGCTAATAAATAGGTATGGAGTCAGGCACAGGAATTATAATGTATTTAACAGGTTTTCCTGTTTCTAAAGCAAACAAATAACCAATGAATAAAGGAGAAACACAATGACCAGAAACCAGATTATGAAAATTATTAAGGATGAGAATGTTCAGTTTTTCAGACTGCAGTTTGTCGACATCTTTGGCTTCATGAAAAATGTGGCCATCCCCAAAAGCCAGATTAAAAAGGCACTGGACGGCAAAATGATGTTCGACGGCTCCTCCATTGACGGCTTTGCCCGCATCAACGAGTCTGACATGTATTTGAAGCCGGATTATGACACCTTTACAGTATTGCCCTGGCGGAAAAAGGAAGGCAGGGGTGCAGCCCGGATTATCTGTGATATCTATCTGCCGGACGGCACGCCGTTTGTTGGCTGTCCCAGGGGAAACCTGAAAAGGGTTATGGGTGAAGCCAAGAAAAAGGGCTACACCATGAATGTCGGCACAGAGGCTGAGTTCTTCCTGTTTAATAAGGATGAATGCGGCAACCCAACCACGGAAACCCATGACAATGCCGGTTACTTCAGTGTTGATGCAGATGACGAAGGCATTGACTGCCGCCGGGAGATCATCGAGACCCTTGAAGAGATGGGATTTGAAATCGAAGCTTCCCATCACGAGGTTGCCGAGGGTCAGCATGAGATCAATTTTAAATACTCTGACGCAGTAACTGCTGCTGACAATACTACAACCTTCAAGTGGGTTGTAAAAACAATTGCCAAGAAATACGGCCTGCATGCTACCTTCATGCCTAAGCCGGTTTTCGGCATCAACGGTTCCGGCATGCATACCAACCAGTCTCTTTTTAACACCAAGGGACAAAATGTCTTTGAAAACAAAAAAGACAAAATGGGATTGAGCAAAACCGCCTATCAGTACATTGCCGGCATTATCAAAAATGCCAGAGGGTTTGCCGCGGTTACCAATCCTTTAGTCAACTCCTACAAGCGTCTGGTGCCCGGATATGAGGCGCCGGTGTATGTTGCCTGGTCCGGACCTAACCGGAGTGCTATGCTGAGAATCCCTGCAGCCCGGGGATTAAGCACCAGGGTTGAGGTGCGTAACCCTGATCCAACCTGTAACCCGTACCTGGCCTTTGCCATGATGATGAATTCCGGCCTGGACGGCATCAAAAACAAGCTGACCCCGCCAAGTTCTGTGGATTGTGACATCTATGGCATGTGCGATATCGACATGAAAAAAGCAAAGATAGCAAGCATGCCGTCAAGCCTTCAGGAGGCGATTGAGGTGTTTAAGAAAAACCCGATTGCCAGGGAGACCCTTGGCGAGCATATTTTTGAAAGATATGTGGCTGCCAAGGAGGCGGAGTGGGACAGCTACAGGATTGCCGTTACCGATTGGGAGATTGATAACTACCTGAATATCTACTAATAATTTAGTAAAAACCTATAATAACAAAAAGGCCCGGGGAAACGAATTCCCTGGGCCTTTTTGTGTTAGTGATTTTTTATTACTTATTTTTTAACCTTAAAATCCCTGGCATCAATATTGTACTGGTGGATCTTATAGTTGATGATCCGCAAGCTGGTGTCAAGTTCCCGGGCAGCCTTAGTCTGGTTGCCGTTGGTCTTTTTCAGGGCCTCGACAATCAGCTCCCTTTCAAAGTTTTCCACTGCGCCTGCCAATGACAGGGCCTGTCTGGAATTGACGCTCTCTGAGGTCTGCAGGCTGGGAGGCAGGTGAAAGCTTTTAATGGACTCCTCATCGCAGATCAGCACGGCCCGCTCAATACAGTTCTGCAGCTCCCTGACATTGCCGGGCCAGTGGTATTGCAGCAGCAGGTCAATCGCCGGTGTGGAGATGCGGCGGATCTCTTTGCCGTTTTCTTCGGTGTATTTTTTTAGAAAATATTCGGTCAGCAGCAGGATATCGGTACGTCTTTCCCGCATGGGCGGCAGATAGATCGGGAACACGTTAAGCCGATAGTACAGGTCCTCCCTGAAGTTCTTGTCCGCCACGGCCTTTTCAAGGTCCCGGTTAGTGGCAGCCACCAGCCGCACATCACATTTTATGGTGCTGATGCCTCCCAGCCGCTGGAATTCGCGGTCCTGCACCACCTGCAGGAGTTTTACCTGAACCGACTGGCTCAACTCGCCTATCTCGTCGAGAAACAGGGTGCCGCCCTCAGCCAACTCGAAGCGGCCTTTTTTGGCGGCATGCGCCCCGGTAAAAGCACCCTTTTCATGGCCGAACAGTTCGCTTTCCAACAGGGTTTCGGGCAGGGCCGAACAGTTGACCACAATGAAAGGTTTCTTGGCCCTGCTGCTGTTATAGTGGAGCGCCCGGGCTACCAGGGTTTTACCGGTGCCCGATTCGCCGCGCAGCAGCACAGTGGCATTGGAATCCGCCACCCGGTGCAGCATCTCGAAAACCTCCTGCATGCGGCTGCTGTTGCCAATGATATTTTCAACCTGGTATTTTTCGGAGAGCTCTTTTTTAAGCCCTATATTTTCCCGGGTCAACCGTTCCCGGTCCTCCTTCTCTGCCTGGACACGCAGGGCGACCTGGGCAATCAAGCCGCTGATAATGGTCAGGTAGCGCAGGTCGTCTTCATAGTTAAGGTCCTCGCGGTATTCCAGGTCAATACTCAAGGCGCCGAAACTGCGCTGGTCATGCTTGATCGGCACGCATAAAAAAGAATTCTGTTGCTTGTTGCTGTCACCCCTGGTGCGGGTGCGGTTTAAGAATTGTGACTCTTCACCGATATGGGGGATGACTATGGGTTGCCCGGAGGCGACCACCCGCCCGGTTATGCCTTCGCCTACCTTGTAGCGCCCCCTTTTTCTGGCCTCTGCCGACATGCCGTGCGCCACCTCAATCTCAAGTTGACCGGTCACCGGATTAATGATGGTCACCGTACCGTTATGCATGCCTTTCTGCTTGTCCAAAATTTCCATGATGCGTTCAAGGCTGTCCCGCAGGTCCGTTGAGGAGGCGAGTACCCTGGTCGCTTCATACAAGCAGGTGAGATCCTGCAGTTCCTTACTCATGCTGCCCCGTGTGTCTTGTGCCATACTATGAAACCTTTGTTAATCGGAAACTTGGAATAAATGTTGTTTTGTCTTGATGCGGTTTGTTACAAAAATGTTACTTTTATACTGTGGCAACTCCTGCGTCAATACAATTTAGTTACATTTTTGCTGTTTTTTTTAACAGGCAAAGCTGTTTACTATGAACCCATGGGAACCAGACGGGACAAACAGGTTGACACTGAGCTTTGAAAATGAATACATTCATTTCAATGTCAGGATATTTTCAACAGTTGAGGATGCTCTTTAAATTCAGCGGGTTTCTGCCAAAAGGGGTGAAGGAATGCAAAAAGGAAAGTTTACTGTTTCTACATCCAGCCGTATGGAATTTGTCGATATTACCTCCATTATTGAAAAAGAAATCAAACAGTCAGGCATAAGTGACGGTGTCTGTTACCTGTATAACCCACATACCACTGCCGGCCTGACCATCAATGAAGGAGCTGATCCGGCTGTCCAGGATGATATTGTTGCTGCGCTTCGCAAAATAGTGCCGATGGATCATCCCTATAAACATATGGAAGGCAACTCTCCGGCCCATATCATGGCCTCGTTGATGGGCAGTTCGGTGACTGTTTTTGTTGAGAACAGCAGGCTGGTTCTTGGTACGTGGCAGCGCATATTTTTCTGTGAGTTTGACGGGTCGCGGACAAGAAAGGTGCTGTGGAAGATTGCGTAATCCCTTATTTATGAGAAAATTATGTCCAAAAAAGAAAAAAATACTACAAAAGATACCAGCGGTGCAGAGTCAATCTCTTTTGGCTTTGACCGGTTTACGGATGAAAGGTCCCTGGCGCTGTTTATTGCATGCTTTGCTGACCGGAAACTACTCGATACCCTGGTTCCCAGGCTTGCAGATGACGAGATCCCGGCAATTGTCGATTTCATCACCGGGCTGATGCATAAGCACTTGAGTGAAAAAGAGTATCACCGCCTGTTTTTGTCTGAATAGTTGCTATATTTAAGGAGTTTGCTGTGGGCCAAGAAATAATAAAAAACCTGCCGACCTTTCTTGACATCCTGAAAAGAGAGTCCGAGATCCTGACAATTGACACCCGGGTCGACCCCTATCTTGAAATTGCCGAAATTCACCGGCGGGTAATAGCCAAGCAGGGACCTGCCCTGCTGTTTACCAATGTTAAGGGCAGTGATTTCCCGGTGGTGACTAACCTTTTCGGTTCACCGCACCGCCTGGAGCTGGCTTTCGGCCGCCGGCCCCAGCAGTTTGTCAAGGAACTGGTGCAGGCGGCGGAAACAATGATGCCGCCGACAATGGGCAAGCTCTGGTCATTTCGGGGACTGCTGGGTCAAGGCCTGAAGGTGGGCACCAAGATCGCCAAAAGCGGACCAATTTTTGATGTGCACAAATCACCGCCTGTTCTTTCCGAATTGCCCATGCTGACCTCCTGGCATTCTGACGGCGGCCCATTTGTCACCCTGCCGCTCGTCTATACCGAGCATCCGGACGGGCGCGGCCATAACCTCGGCATGTATCGGATCCAGCGGCATGATGACACAACCACCGGTATCCACTGGCAGATCCATAAAGGCGGCGGCTATCATTACCATGCCGCCGAACTGAAAAATGAGCCGCTGCCGCTTACCCTATACATTGGCGGTCCGCCCGCCCTGATGATGGCGGCGATCGCGCCCCTGCCTGAAAATATTCCGGAACTGGTGCTTGCCTCGTTGCTGCAGGGCAGCAAACTGGACATGGTGAAAAATCCAAATCCTGGCCATAACCTGGTGGCCCATGCCGAGTTTGCACTGACCGGCCAGGTCCCACCGAATGTCAGAAGGCCGGAAGGGCCTTTTGGTGACCACTACGGTTATAACTCCCTGACCCATGACTACCCGGTCTTTGAGGTCCAGCAGATGTATCACCGCAAGGGCGCTGTATATCCGGCCACAGTGGTGGGACGTCCGCGCCAGGAAGATTATTATATCGGTGATTTTCTGCAGGATTTACTTTCACCCTTGTTCCCATTGGTAATGGGCAGCGTCCGGCAGTTGAAGACCTTTGGCGAGACCGGCTTCCACAGCCTGGCCGCTGCCCGGGTAATGGATCGCTATCCCAGGGAGGCTTTTGGAGCCGGCCTGCGCATACTTGGCGAGGGGCAGTTGTCCCTGACCAAGTTTCTGATCCTGACCGACGGTGATATAGACGTGTCTGACTTTAAAAAACTATGGAAGCACGTCCTGGAGCGGGTTGACTGGCGCAAGGATTTATTTGTTTTTGCCAATGTTTCCCAGGATACCCTTGATTATACCGGGCCGTCGGTAAACAAGGGCTCAAAGGCAATGCTCATGGGCTTGGGAAAAGAACCGCAGCGGGTGCTTTTCGAAACATTCAACGGTTCATTGCCGTCGAACTGCACCAATCCCAAGGTTTTTCTGCCCGGCACCCTGGTGGTGCAGGGCGTACCATATGATGCTGAGCCCGAACTTGCTGCCAGAATTGCTGAGTGGGAAGGGTTGGCGGATTGGCCGGTGGTGCTGCTGGTCGACAATACCAGCAAAGCGACCCTGAATCTGCAGGAATTTCTCTGGATATTCTTTACCCGGTTTGAGCCGGCCGCTGATATCCACGGTGCCAAATCCTCAGTGGTCCGCTTTCATGTCGGCCTGCAGGAACCGATTGTTTTTGACTGCCGAATGAAACCCTGGTACCCGGAAGTATTGGAAGTGGACCCTGCGACCAAGCAGAAAGTTGACGACAAGATGCATGACCTGCTGCCGCCAAAATGGCGGTAGATAACATAAACTAACAGGCTTCGAGCTAAACAGGCGGAGAACTGTTCTTAAATAGCCATCTGCTTGCCTTTGGAGTACTGGAGTGATGGAGTGTTGGAGTAATGAATAAACATATACTAATTAGCTTGGGGGGGGCCTCAAACCAATTCTCCCGTCAATTTTCAGCAGTTTTGTTTTCTACCAATACTCCCGTCAATCGTCAGCAGTTTTGTTTGCTGACAACACTCCAGTACTCCATCTAGGAGCTTCCATGCAGGAACGACTCCAGAAGATACTGGCAAAGGCAGGGATTGCTTCCCGCCGCAAGGCCGAAGTGCTGATCCGGCAGGGCAAGGTAACGGTTGACGGCAGGGTTGTTACCGAGATGGGCATCCAGGTGGACCCGGATCACCAGCGCATCGAGTTTAATGGCAAGCCGGTAACCGTTGAAGAAAAAAAAGTCTATGTCTTACTCCATAAACCCACCGGCTATGTATCAACAGTACATGATCCCCAGGGCAGGCCTATTGTCACGGAATTGATCAAGGGTATACAGGAAAGAATTTTTCCGGTGGGGAGGCTTGACCTGGATACCGAAGGTGCCCTGCTGCTCACCAATGACGGCGAACTGGCCCAGAAAATTCTGCACCCGAGCCATGAGATAAACAAGACCTATCGGGCTACAGTGAAAGGTAAGCCGAGTAAGAAAAAAGTAGAGATGCTCCGCAGGGGAATCGATATCGATGGCCGGAAAACCTGGCCAGCCCTGGTTAAGTTGCTTTCTGCCGGGAGCAGAGAGACTACCCTGCAAATAACCATTCACGAGGGCCGCAAACGCCAGGTTCGAAAAATGTGTGAAGCTGTCGGACACCCGGTGCTGAAACTGAAGAGGATAGCCTACGGTAAGCTCAAACTGGGAAACCTGGCACCCGGAAAATTCAGATTTCTTGCCAAAAAAGATCTGCAGTTAATTTTTGCAAAGAAAAATTCCTCTTTACAATAAGTTAACTGCTTGATAAGTATATACCTTTAGCGGGAATCCAGAATCGAACGAAGCTGATTGGACAAAAAATCAGCTTAACTAGAATGTGGTGCGGGAGAGAGAAATGAATAAATCAGAACTGATTGAGGCCCTGTCGCAGGATATCAATGTTCCTCTTCGGGAAGCGGATTCCATTGCCAATACTGTGTTGGATGCAATGACTGACGCTCTCGGCGCTGGCGACTCCATTGAGATCAGGGGGTTTGGCAGCTTCGTGGTAAAAGGGTATGGTTCTTACCAGGGGCGCAATCCAAAAACCGGCCAGAAGATTAAGGTGCCGCCGAAAAAGCTGCCTTTCTTCAAAGTAGGGAAAGAGCTTCGGGAAAAGGTTAACAAGATATAAAGCTTAGTCTTCTTTTGCCAACTCTCCTATAAGGTCATAGGTATGGGCCTCGGTGATCCTGACATCGACCAGTGATCCGGGGTCTGTTGAACCTTGCGTTATATAGACGCACCCATCAATATCCGGAGCCTGAAACCTGGTTCTGCCCTCAAGTAGTAAATCCGATTCTCTACTCAACCCTTCAACCAGTACCTGTTCCTTCCTGCCGACATATTTCTGTAATAAATTAGAGGATATTCCGGCCTGCAGCTGCATAATTTTCTGCAAGCGCTCCTCCTTTTCCTCCTCACTGCACTGGTCCTCATACGTTGCCGCCTTGCTGCCCTCTTCATTGGCATAGGCAAAGACACCAAGGTGGTCAAAACGATACTCCTGTAAGAATTCGGTCATCTCGTCGATTTCTGTTTCTGTCTCCCCTGGAAACCCAACCATCATGGTTGTCCTGATTGCTGCTTCCGGAAGGATACGCCGAATGGTGGTCATAAGTTGCTGCATGTGGCTCTTGGTATATGGCCTGATCATCCGTTTAAGAATTCTGTCGCTGACATGCTGAAATGGAATATCAAGGTAAGGGAGCAGGCGGGGATTATCTGCCATGAATTCTAGCAGATTCTCCTTGACCCGGGCCGGATGGAGATAGAGCAGCCGAATCCAGGGGATGTCCGTCTCAGCAAGCAGCATCTGCAGCAAGTCGACCAGCTTGATCTGCTTGTCAAGATCAAGGCTGTAGGCCAGAAGATCCTGGGCAACAAGGGTAAGCTCCTTAACGCCTGCCGCATCCAGGCGGCGGGCCTCGTCGAGCAGGTCATTTGCCGGGCGGCTCCGCAGCGGACCGCGTATCGACGGGATCAGACAATAGGAACAGCGGTTGATGCATCCTTCAGTAATTTTCATATAGGCGCGGTGCGCTGGTGTAGAAATCTTTCTGGGCAGCGAGCTGTCCATCAGAAAAGCAGGTTGTTGCAGGGGGACAGCTAAAGGCGAAACCGGCTTTTTACCATGCAGCCGTTCGACAATCTCCTGAAAGCCGTCCGTGCCGATGAAAAGATCTACTTCCGAAAGTTCCTTCTCAAGTTCTGATCCATAACGCTGGACCAGGCAGCCGGTTACAACCAGCTTTTTGTCCGGGTTGTCTTTTTTGTAACGGGCAAGGTCAAGTATCTCGTCAATGGCCTCTTTGACGGCAGAGCCGATAAAGCCGCAGGTATTGACCAGCAAAAGGTCGGCGTCTTCAGGGGTATCAACAACCGAGTAGCCGTCCTTTTCCAGGAGGCCGAGCATCACTTCTGAGTCAACCAGGTTTTTGGAACAGCCCAGGCTGACCATGAACAGTTTTTTATGCGACGTATCGTGTTTCATATATTTTAGTGGTTCTAAGCCAAACTCAGCCAAAACGATGCGTTTTCCTTAAATATTCGGTTATTCCCGCACAGGCGGGGATCCGGTTCTTCTAGCTGAGCTTGGTTAACAGGCATTTTGGTTTTTAATGTTACCAAGAAGATACAGCAGGATTTCTACAAAACTCTACTAAATAGTTCAGAATGGCTTTGCTCTTTGCTTTAAAAGATTGATTGCCAAAGCCAGGTTTCCAATGTTCATGGAAGAGTTCATCGGAAACGAGCATTACTCCAGTCAGTTCAACATTTCTGAAAGCTGCGACCCCGTTAAGTGCTGCAAATTCCATATCAACCCCAAGGATTCCCTGGTCGCCAAGAGTTTTTATTTTTTGCCTGCTTTCCCGGTAGGGCGCATCAGTTGTCCAGACAGGGCCTGAAATAACGTTGTGTCCCTGGGCAGCCAAACCTTGTTCCATGAGGCTTCTCGTTTGCCGGCAGGATTCAGGCCTGCCTTGTACAGGATAATGGGCAGAGGTGCCTTCGTCGCTTATTGCCCAGGTTGGCAGCAGCACATCGCCTGTCTGTAAACTCGTGTGGAGTGAGCCGCACCATCCATAGGCAATAAATTTTGTTCCACCCAGGGCAATAAGTTTTTCAAGGGTCAGTACAGCCATTGGCGCACCAACTGCCGGACCGGCCATAAAAAAAGTATCTTCTGGCTTATTTGCGGGGATTTGTGTCAACCTGCTGTTGAACAGGAAATGGTTCTGCCCTGCCAGGTTTTTGGCCATCGTCAACCCTGCGTGCGCTTCGCTTGGATTAATCAGCAGCAGGCCATAGCCGGCCAGCTCGGGTTCTCCCTTGGCCCGGCATGGATTGATAAGCATATCAGTCATGTTCCTATCATAACCACAATAAGCCCAAGAGGCCATCCTCCGGGCATAAAAAAAGGCTGCAGGAAAAACCTGCAGCCTTTTCAAAAACCATGTAACTGGTTTTCGTTGATCGTGTATTAACCAATAAAGGGATTGGCCATCAGCAGAATCAGCGAAATAACCAGACCGTAAATGGTCAGAGACTCGATAAGCGCCAGACCGATGATCATGGTCACAGTGATCTTACCGGAAGCTTCCGGGTTCCGCGCAATACCGGAGCAGGAGCCGCCGATAGCGGTACCCATACCAAGACCACAACCCAGGGCGGGGATGCCTACTGCAAGAGCCGCAGCAATACAAATCAGGGCAACGTTAACGGTGCCGCCGGAAGCTGCAGCTCCACCTTCTGCGGCAAAAGCCACCGAGGACAGAGCCAGGACCAGGATGCTGGTCAAAATACTTACTTTTTTCATCTGTTTATTCCTCCAAAAAGATTTATTATTTAGGCCTTCTTCCAATAAACTTGATAGTTTTTTCAATAGTTATACAGACGCCGCATTATTAATGGGCGTGTTCCATGGCACCGGAAAAGTACAGGATTGACAGCAGCAGAAAGACCAGCGCCTGGACTATGGAGACAAATACACCGAGAAAGAGGATCGGCAGGGGTGCGAAATAGGCACCGGCCAGGAGAAAAAGAATACCCAGCAGGGTCTCTTTGGCCATGATGTTGCCGAAAAGCCGGATGGACAGGGAAAGAATACGGGCTAAATGGCTTATCAACTCAATGGGAAACATCAGGGGGACCAGCCAGGGAATCGGCCCCATGAAATGCTTTATATACTTGACGCCGTGAAATTTGACACCCAGAATATGGGTTGTGGTAAAGACTACCAAGGTTAAGCCCAGAGTAATATTAATATTGGATGTCGGTGACATAAAACCCGGCATCAGGCCGATCAGGTTGGCAACAAGAATATACAGGGCAAAGGTTGACAGCATTGGAAACATGAGTCGGGCTCCATCCTCGCCCATGTTGTCAGCCATGAAACCTTCAAGACCGCCGATGATCGTTTCCCAGAAGTTCTGGCCTTTGCCGGGAATCATCTCTATTTTACCCAGGGTAAGTTTTGGCACAATAATCAGAAATGCCATGACCAGCCATGTATAGGTCATATGAGGCGAGACAAGCTTTGACAGTAAGGTGTCCCCAACCGGGCCGTGGGGTACGGGCATGCCCATTTTTTCAAGAATGAAAGAGATAAATAAAATTGGATGTTCCATAATTTTCTACGATGCCTCCTTCGCAGTCAGTGAAACTTTTTTTGCAGCCTCGGCTACCGAGATGCCAATGCTGATTACTACTGTTGAAAGACCTACCAATAAGCCAACAATGTTAATAGACCTGTACTTGATCAGGAAAAACAGGACAAGGGCCAAAACTGTCAGCCTGATATAATACTTAAATAAAAAACGAACTTTGGCGGATTGCAGCGGACCGGATAAAACCCTTGTCAGATCCTTGCGCAGCAGGCTGAAACTGATATTGGCGATGAGTCCACCCAGAAAAAGCCCTTTCGCAAAGTACGGGGAAAAAACAAGCCAGCCGGCTGCTGTCATGGCAACCAGCAGCAACCAGTTTAATTTCCCCATTTTGCTGAGTGAGAAGTATTCAGTGTCGTACGCCAAAAACACTCTCCCGCTTATAAATCTTTACGCTTGGTCAGCATGTACAGGTTTTTAAAGCCTGCTGCTATACCAAAACCCAGAAAAATCAAGGTTAACCAGGGAGCAGTTTTACCCTTGAAAACCTTATGGTCTAAAAAGTAACCAAAGCCAACCCCGATAAAGACCGAGGTGACCAAGGTTAAACCGATGGTGGAAAAGTCACCGATCAGCTTCATTACCTCTTTGCGGTTATCGGACATTTTTTATCCTTTAGGCCTAAAAAATGCACCTAACCGTTGAATAGGAAATCGATCCATTTGGTATCATGGAGTAGGACCAAAGTCAACGACTTTTTTACTATTTTTTGATTTTTTTGAATGACCATTCAGTCATTTCAAGGGCTTTTGCAATATCTTCAGGGGTATGCGCGTCTGATATAAAAGCCGCCTCGAATTGGGATGGTGCCAGCCAGATTCCACTGACCAGCATTTCACGGAAGAAACGGCCATACATTTCTGTGTCAGCCTGCATGGCTGATTTGAAATCAGTTACCGGGGAACCGCTGAAAAATGTGGTCATCATCGAGCCTACCCTGTTCAGGGTTGTCTCGCCGGGCAGATGTTTTTCGGCAAGCTGTCCGAGTTCGGTTGCAAAGGAGGTTGCCTTTTCTTCCAGCCGGTCATAGAATCCCGGCTCACCCAGTATTTTCAAGGTTGCAACTCCTGCCGCCATTGCCAGGGGGTTGCCGGACAGGGTGCCGGCCTGGTATACAGGGCCGTCCGGGGCGATTTTGTCCATTATTTCTTTTTTGCCGCCATAGGCCCCGACCGGCAGGCCACCGCCAATGATTTTGCCAAGGCAGGTAAGATCGGGCGATACGCCAAATCTTGCCTGGGCACCACCCAGCGCCAGGCGGAAACCGGTTATAACCTCATCGAAAATGAGGACTATATTCTGCTGTGTGGTCAGTTCCCGGAGTTTCTGTAAAAAACCTTCGGCTGGAGGGACAACGCCCATATTGCCGGCCACCGGTTCAACGATCACACAGGCAATGTCCAAGGCATCGTCAGTCAGGGTTTTTTCAAGGGTTTGGGGATCGTTATAGGGTATGGAAATGGTGTTTTTCACGATATCGTCCGGCACCCCTGGACTACCCGGTATGCCAAGGGTGATAACGCCGGAGCCGGCCTGCACCAGGAACGAGTCGGCATGGCCGTGATAGCAGCCGTCAAATTTGATGACAACATTTTTGCCCGTGTAACCCCGGGCCAGACGAATAGCGCTCATGGTGGCTTCCGTGCCGGAACTGACAAAGCGGACCTTGTCCATGGACGGGTATGCATTAATTACCCGTTCCGCCAGTTCAATTTCCGAAGGGGTGGGAGCCCCGTAGCTGGTGCCGTTTTGCAGGGCTTCCTGGATGGCGCTAACTACCGCAGGATGGTTGTGTCCTAATATCATGGGCCCCCAGGAGCAGACAAAATCAACGAATTCATTGCCGTCTACATCCGTTATTTTAGAGCCGTTTGCCTTTTTGACGAACAAGGGATCACAGCCCACCGATTTGCAGGCTCGTACCGGACTGTTTACACCACCGGGGATTAGTTCCTGTGCCTTTTGGAAGTATGATTTCGAGTTCTCAATATTCATTGCTGTCTCTCCTGTTAAAGACCATGCTTGATAATAATAATTGCGGGTATGATAATATCGGCGAAATTGGACAATATAGCACGCTCTTTTTCTGTCTGTCAAAAGTAAAACCTTGAATCCGTGAAGGAAAATTGCTGAAAACTGATTGAGCCCCGTTATTCAAGTGAGACTGTAGTATCTACAGGAATTAAAACTGCTGGAAAGGTTGTTAGAGCACCTGACGCCTGGATGAATTTTTGCTTGTCATAAGCAGGAACAATCGGTAATATGCCTACCGCATCCAAAACCTAATACATCAAGTTTTAAAAATAAAATAACAGGAGTTGTCAAAATGTCAGGAGAAAACGTAAAACATTTATCAGATGCAGAGTTTGATGAATATGTCATAAAGGGCGACCTGCCCAGTCTGGTTGATTTCTGGGCTCCCTGGTGCGGACCTTGTAAGGCCATTGGCCCGGTAATCGAAGAACTTGCCAGCGAATTTGAGGGCAAGGTGCAAATTACCAAGATGAACGTTGATGAAAATCCGACCACGCCGGGCAAATACGGCATCAGGGCTATTCCAACCCTCATTCTTTTTAAGGGTGGAGAGATAGTTGACCAGGTAACCGGGGCTGTTGGAAAAACCCAACTGACAGCCATGCTTAACAAGGCAGTCTAAAAATATCTGTTTACTCGTTGCCAACATGAATGATGGCTAAAGCAGACTACCAACTCATTATCCTTGGGGGCGGTCCCGGTGGGCTGACAGCAGGGCTGTATGCTGCCAGGGACCGGTTAAAGGCCCTGTTAATTGAAAAAGGTGTGCTTGGCGGCCAGGTCCTGGTGACCGACTGGATTGACAATTATCCGGGTTTCCCGGACGGGCTTTCCGGTTTTGATCTTGTTGAGAAGATGGCTGCCCAGGCTGCCCGCTTCAATCTTGAAACAAAATATAGGGAAGTCACCAGCCTGGAACTTTCCGAAGAGACCAAAAAGCTTATTTTAGAAAACGGCGAAACACTGACCTGCCAGTCCCTGATAATTGCCACCGGCGCCCGGCCCAACATACTGGGTGTCGCCGGCGAAGAGGAATTGACCGGCAAGGGTGTTTCCTACTGTGCCACCTGTGACGGACCATTCTACCGGGACCAGGAAATAATAGTCGTGGGAGGAGGGGATACCGCGGTCCAGGAGGCCGATTTCCTTACCAAGTTTGCCAGCAAGGTCACCGTGGTGCACCGGCGGGACGAGCTGCGCGCCACCAAGATTCTCCAGGAGAAGGCATTTGCCAACGAGCGGGTGGAGTTTCTCTGGAATTCCCAGGTGCAGGAAATTAAGGGGGAGAATGGCGTGGAGAAGGTTGTTCTCCGTGACAATAATGGCAATATAAGTGAAATGGCCGTCACTGGCGTTTTTGTCCTGATCGGCACTATCCCTAACAATGAAATCCTGCCGCTTGACCAGCTTGGTGGAGACGAGTATGGGTTTATCCTGACGGACCAAGAGATGCGAACCAAAATCCCCGGGGTGATGGCAGTTGGTGATATTCGGAGTAAAGCAGTGCGGCAGGTGGTCAATGCTGCCGGAGAAGGCGCTGTGGCTGCTATTGCTGCCGAACATTATCTGGGTGGCTTAAAAGACTAACAAGGGATTGCAATGGGTTCTTATGCTTCAAAATATCAGTCGTGTATCAAGATTCTGCTTATCGTTGTCCTGATTGTGCTTCTTGCCGGCTGCTCCTCTAAAAAAGCGATGAATGCGCTGGGCTTTACCCAGGACCATCCGGACACTCCTGAAGCGCTCGCCATGAAAGGGCTGGATTATTATAACCACGGTAAATATGAGAAGGCGCTGGTTTCCTTTGAAGCGATCATGAACCGCTACCCGTTTAGTGAATACAGCATGCTTGCCGAACTCAAATCAGCTGACAGCAACTACTACCTGAAAAACTATGAAGAGGCGTTGCTGATCTATAAGGACTTTGAGCAGGACCATCCCACCAATGAGGCAATTCCCTATGTGCTCTACCAGCTGGGGATGTGCAACTATGTACAGATCGACACCATTGACCGGGATACTTCAGGCGCCATCAAGTCGATATACGCATTCATCAAGCTGTTGCGGGCCTATCCCGATTCACCATATACCAACGATGCAAAAGGACGTATCAACGACGCAAAAAACTTTCTGGCTGACCATGAATATTATGTAGCCGCTTTTTATGTGAGAACCAGGGCTTACTCAGAGGCTGAAGGCCGCCTGGAATATCTGTTGAGACAATACCCGGAGGCAGATACGGCTCCCAAGGCCGAGAAACTTCTGGTCGCTTTAAAGGCCGGTAACATGCCGAAGCGAAAGATGTGGGGCCTGCTCCCAGGCTTCAAGATTCCTGACCAAGAGCAACAGCCAGACCCTCCAGAAGCTAAGCCAACTGAGGCTGAAAACTCCCAACAACAATAGGATAATTGTCAAGCTGGGCAATAACCCGGGTTACTCGTACTCCGACTCCAGCGCGATGTTTCTCAGTGGACCTCGGCTACTGATTCCGGCAAGCTGCTGTTCCTGTCCAGAAAAACCTCCATGGCCCTTACCGGGCAGACAGTCACGCATAATCCGCAGCCGCTGCATTTTTCCGGTTCAAAGACAACATTCATTTCAGGCCGCATGATATAAAGGGCTCCGGTTGGGCATATGCCTGTGCAGGCGCCGCACTGGAAACACTTGTCGTCGTCACGGTGTATGCTGGTGGCAACACTTTCCGCCTTGACGTTAAGGCCTTTAAGAAACTTGAGGCCTTTTTTAATGTTCTCTTTGTGGCCTTGGAGTTCGAGAATCATCACCCCTTCATGCTGCGGCAGAATAGTTGCCTTTAAAATATTAAATTCCACATCAAATTGCTTTACAAGTTGGCAGATTATCGGCTGCTCAACAATATCCTTAGGAAAACGCAATACATAAATTCGTGTGTACACAGTAAGAGCCTCTTTTATTGTAACTTTTAATTTCTCTTTCTTTTATTAGTCATTTTTTCTTGCAGATCTGCCAATACATCTTCAGCAGCCCTGTCTGTATTCAGGGTAATCAACTCGGTATCCGGTAATTCCTCTGGTGGTTCAAACCGTTTTTTCTGCTGCAGATAAACTTCCCAGCGACCATCGGAAACGGCAGCCGGGTCAAGGGACCGGCGGTCCATCCGGTGTTTCATTTCTGCCTCAGCACATTGGCATAGGATAAAATATACACGACACCCCAGACGGCTGACAAGCTCTCTTATGTCCTGCCTGTCCCTGGCATACTGATAAGAGGCGTCCAGAACAACCGAATCCCCCTGGCGGAGCCTGGCACCTGCTCTTTCAAGGAGGGTCGCATAGGTTTTTATAGAGAGCTCCTTGGTGTAAATTCCCCCGTCAATAGACTCATGATGCGTGCTGGTTGGGTCAACCCCGACCAACTCCTTCCGTACCCAGTCAGAATTGTAGCAGCGCAGCTGTTCCTGCCAGGCCCAGGCCTGGGCAATGGTGCTCTTACCGGTGGCAATCATACCGAAAAAGACAAAAACTTCCGGAGATTGCTGGTTATCAGCTTGAGGCATACTGTTCCGCAAGGCTGAAGTATCTGCCGGCCATGGCCAGGCAGTTTTCTTTGGTAACCCCATCTACCTCTGGTGCATGGGCGGTAAAAAGGTTTATTTTGCCGCGCACGTAAGCTCGGTAGCATTTATAAAAACTGAGCATCTCCAGCAGGCTGTCATCCTGCGATGCTTCAGTAAAGCGGTTGACAAAACGAGCAGACAGGCTGTTCAAACCGTGGAAGTCCAGATCCATGGCCAGAAAAGCAATATCGCTGGCAACGTCACAGTAACGGAACCGCTGGTTGAATTCAATGCAGTCAAAAATGTATACCTTGTCCGCCAGGCAGATATTTGCCGAATAGAGATCGCCATGACAGTCCCTGATCCGCCCGGCAGAGGTCCTTTTTTCAAAGAGTGCTTCTTGTTCGAGGAATTGCTTTGAAAAGCGCTCAATTACATCAAACTGGGCTCTGCTCAGAGAATCACTGCCGATAAACTGCTCAGTCTGCGTAAAGTTTTCCAGGATATTGACACTTACTGCTTTGGCATGGCCAAATTCTCTTATATGGGTACCACCATCCGCCTTTTCATAAAAAGGCACAAGGACGTCACAGATGGAGTCAATCATTTTGGGAACCAGGCGACCATCTGTTATAACATTGGTCATCATCTGTTCCTCCGGCATGCGGTCCATCTTTACGCCATACTCGACAATGTCTGCGCTGCTGCCATGATTGATATCCTGCAATTGAAAAACATCACCGCTCTTTTCAACCGCAACCAAGCCAAGATAGATGGACGGGCAAAGCCGCCGGTTTAAAACAAGTTCCTGTTCACAAAAATGGTGCCGTTTCTCAAGGCTTGTAAAATCAAGAAAACCGAAATCCACCGGTTTTTTGAATTTATAGACATGGTTGCCGGCAATAAACACATAGGAAATATGTGTCTGGATAAGTTTTACCTCAACCGGTGCCGGAGAATAGGCATCGGGTTGTAATAAAAACTGGACATATGGCGGCAGTTGTTCACTCTGCATTTGATAATCACCCAAAACTTATTGAGATAAACAGCCTTGCAATATCTATTTCTGGCGGGAAAATGGTGTGCTTCCCGGCCGGTTGGCAACTCTAACAGAATATGGAAATTGAGTAAACTCTTGATCAGTATAATCATGGTGGTTAATGAAAAAAGCATGGCAGGTTTTTTCTGCCTGCCAAATGCATAAAAGGAATAATTTCATTTGAAAAAAAGGGGGAAAAGAGGTTCATTGTGCAGCAAACACTAAGGAGTTTTTATATATATGAGCTATTCAGTCCATTTTTTACCTGATGACGTTAGAGTAACGGTTGAAGAGGGTGACAACCTTCTGGACACTGCGGCTAATGCCGGGGTATATATCCACGCCTTTTGCGGGGGAGAAGGGGTATGCGGCAAGTGCAAGGTAAAGATCGAACAGGGCGAGGTGTCTGCCACCCAGGCTACCCAGCTGAAAAGCGATGAGATCGAGCAGGGTTTCCGGCTGGCCTGCCAGTCAAAGGTAGTATCCGACCTGGTGGTGCAGATCCCGGAAACCATCAGAAAAGATGGCAAGAAACTGAAGCGCAAACCCAAAACAACCCGGTCCATCTCGGCCCGGTCTCTGGATGATTTGATCGGCGTCTGGGATGTTGATCCGCCGGTGGAAAAACGATTCTTTGCATTAAATCCGCCCACCATAGAGGATAACCTTTCCGACCTGCAGAGGCTTACCCGGGCCATCAGCAAGGGGTGTCCGGAATGTGAACGGCCTTCATACGACCATCCGGAATTGCTGCAGGAGTTGCCTTTTACCATGCGCAGGGCCAACTGGGAGGTCACCGCTATTATGCTGCGCGGCAAGCGGGTTGAGGAGCCTGACCGCATCATTGCCGTGGAGTCGGGCGATACCGAGGATGCACTCTATGGCCTGGCCGTGGATATCGGCACTACCACTGTCTGCGGTGTGCTCATTAATCTCAATACCGGAGAGGTGATTGCCGAGGCTTCGGAATACAACGGTCAGATCCAGTATGGCGAAGATGTGATCTCGCGCATTATCTATTCCCAGAGACCGGGTGGGCTTCAAGCCCTGAAGGAAAGGGTGATCCACACTATCAATAATGTCATTAAGACGGTGTGTAAAAAAGTATCCATCGTCCATGATGACATCAGTTATATAATGGCAGCAGGCAATACAACCATGACCCACCTGCTGCTGGGACTGAACCCTAAATTTGTCCGTGAGGCGCCGTATACACCGGTCTGCAACGAATACCCGGTAGCCCGGGCTGCCTTGATGGGCATATCCGCCCACCCTTCAGTGCGACTTTTCCTTTATCCGTCGGTGGCCAGTTATGTCGGCGGTGATATCACCGCCGGAGTGCATGCCTGCCAGATGCATAAAAGCCCGGAGCTTACCCTGTTTATTGATATCGGCACCAACGGTGAGATCGTTGTCGGCAACCAGGAGTGGATGATCTGTGCCGCCTGTTCCGCCGGCCCGGCTTTTGAGGGCGGCGGCATCAAGCACGGTATGCGGGCCACCAGCGGGGCGATTGAGAAATTCCATATTGAGCCGGAGACCCTGGACCCGATGATCATCACCATCAACCATGCCAAGCCGCAGGGTATCTGTGGTTCCGGCCTGATCAGCATCGTGGCGGAACTGCTGGAGGTGGGTGTCATTGACCAGCAGGGCAAATTTAACCGTCAGTTGGAGCATCCGCGTATCCGGGAGGGGTATGACAGCTATGAATACGTGCTGGCCTGGGCCAAGGATTCAGCAGTGGATGAGGATATTGTCATCACCGAGATTGATCTGGACAATCTCATGCGGGCCAAGGGCGCCATGTATGCCGGCTACCAGACCCTGCTCGAATCGGTCAGCATGACTTTCAATGATCTCGACCGGGTGATTTTAGCCGGCAACTTTGGCAATTACATTGATCTGGAGCAGGCCATCTGCATTGGCCTGCTGCCGGACATCGACCGGGACAAGTTTTACTATCTCGGCAACGCCTCCCTCCTGGGGGCCCAGATCAGCCTTACTGATCATAAACGGTTCCTGGAAAGAACTGTGGTAAGCAAGCTGATGACCAACATGGAGCTGTCGGAAAATCCCAACTTCATGAATCACTACATGGCAGCACTCTTCCTGCCGCATACCGACATGAGCATGTTCCCAACGGTCCAGGAAAAACTGCCGGAATCATCTGCAAAGTAACCGTTCTGAATTACGTTATCTTACTTGAGCCACTTGATTTCTTTGGCAGTGATAGGGTCCAGGATTCCTAATCCTGTGCTCTTTCCCTTGAGCTACGGGGGGATTTCCTTTGGATCAGTGACACTTTAAGAACCATTCATGAGTCCAGGTTATAGCTATCTTGACTTGAAGGAGAAGAATACTCAAATGTCACGCCCGATTCGCTTTCCGGAATACCGGTTACTTAGATTGCAGTAATTGCAGGTTTTTTGTATAATGAATTCTATGCGAAAGAAATCACTTTTTGAAACCAATCGTCATCTTAAAGGTTCTGCTAAATACAGAATTTCTCTACTTACCAATGTTTCCAGTTCCACTGCTATTGAAACCGGGGACAAGGTCCAGTCTGTAGCAAAGAAAATAACGGTTCCCAAAGGCAGCATGTTCCAAGTCAGCCGTCCGAAGGGGAAATAGAGTTCTCAATAACTTCAGAAAAAAGAACTTCCATAGGCTTATAGTTCCGCTCAATTCCCGCCTGTACAGCCGCAAAATATTTTTCTTTCTGTTCGCTCATCGTGCTGAAATCCAGCAGAGGCAATCCTGCTTGTAACGCCATCAGAGTTGCCAGTAACCTGGAGACCCGGCCATTTCCTTCACGGAAGGGGTGAATAAGAACCAATTCCGTATGAACCTCGGCTATGGCTTTCACAACCTCTTCGTTTTTCTCAAAAAGACAAGGTGTGTAATTTTTCAATTGCTCCTGTTCAAACTGCGCCATTAATTTCGAGACTTGTGCTGCCATAGCAAAGGTGAAATCTCCTTTGCTGATATTGACCTGCCGATATTGTCCGGCCCATTGGTAGATTTTCCCCAGCCATACTTTATGCAGATGGCAAATATCATTTGCAGTAAACTGATGCTCTTGGTCGAATTTGCGGAGAATGGCATCCGTGGCTTCTGCCAAGGCATTAGCCTCAATGACATTCATCTCCTCTAGATCGATGACACCTTGGAGATTCCTCAATACTTTATCGCCGGAACCAGGTTCAAATTGGGCTTCTTTGAGCCCTGAAACATTATATCTTCCTTCGTCTTTCATGCTATTTTTCACATTGATTATGGCTTAAAATTTTCTTTTCGGTGGTAAAAAGCACGATCTAAGAGCTAAAAACACCTGCTATTTTGATAAATAAAAGCAAATTCAAACAGTTATCTTGGCCCGACCCCCTTCAATGCTAGCCCTTCAGTGACCGAACACCTGAACACTCCTGAAGAGATTCGCGGCTTTCTCCGGGAAGTTGCCACCACCGGAGACGAAGCTGATTTCATCCATGCTCTGAATACTGCTGCAAGAGCAATGGGCATGACAGAGGTGGCCCACAAAGCTGGTGTTACCCGTGCCAGCCTTTACAAGTCCCTTGCTGAAAACGGCAATCCCAAGTTCTCCACAATCAGCAAAGTTACCAAGGCTCTTGGCTGCAAACTGGCAGTTGTGTAGTCGGCAATTCCAGTACATGGTTTCAACGTAGTTCCGGCATTTCCCAAAAAACCGGTAAGCTACGACCACAGTCTTCCATCAATGCGCCTGCGTTTCGGTTTTAGACAAAATTTCATCGTCCCTGATTTCAATACTGTCGCCTGTACTCAAGGCAAAGTTTCCCGGTAGCTGGGTCAGTATTACCGCCAAAACCTGGTCCTTGTCCATGTGCTCTATTTCCAGATCAATATAGCCGCCGTCAACCTGTGGTGGCTTTCCCGAACCTACCGGGAAAAAGGCTCTGACGGTGATATGATCACCAACTGACAGTTCAGAGAGTTTAGCGCCCGGGTAGTCAGGAAACTGATTGGGATAGAATCCCTTGATTTTGGCTCTGGTGCGGCTGAAGATGTGATAACCATCTGTAGTTATATCGTCGTAGAATGATTTCATAGTGATCATGACTTCTCTGCCTTTTTTTGTTCCCTTTTGTCGGCGATGGCTTAAAATTTTCTTTTCAGCATAGCTTTTATCTTTTTCAGTCTGGCTACTAATGCTCGATCCTAGAGGCAAAATATGACCCCGGTGACCGTACCGCTCAATGCCTTCTTGGAGCAGCAGATAAAACCGGGACCGGTCTGCCTTGGAATAAAAAATATCCTGGCCGCCGTTGCCACGCAGTACAACATGATAGGTACATACAAACGAAATGCCAATTCTTAATTTTTAAGATGTGACCCTCTAGGTTTTTCCTCATCCGCTGAAACAAGCTTCATCTTTGTGTTGTCAGTATCAGTCATTGTTTTTTGGGTTGTTTCTCAGGTTTGAAAAATCATCTAAATCTAATCGATAGACTTTCTGGACACCTATTGAAAATCTATCAGGAGCGTCAAAGGTACGTGGGGTGGGATAAACAATTTGAACATCATCTAGAAAAGATCTGAATATGCCAACTGCGACTGCCTGCATTTTACTTCCGGTTGGAGCCAAAACCAATTTATTCCAGATATTATAATCGTTGTATAAGTCGAGGAGGTAATCTAAAGTTTCAATGTAATTTAACGTGCATTTTGACTCATCGGTGTTGCTTGCTTTACCTGCTATTATTTCTTCCACTCTGTTTAATTTGCGTATCTCGGCTTCATGCCAATAATTTTCCTGAAGATATGGCCTTCCTGAAATAAAAGAAAAATTGGCCACTGACAATTCAGCCCTTAGGGTAGTCAACTGATGATTATTAAACGAAGGGAAGGCAATCAAACGGATTGGTTGACTTTGCATGACTGTGCTTGACAGTTCAGGCACAATAGAGATATCAAAGACACCTGTTGACAATATTAATATATCATCAACCGAGCCTTTATTTACGTCATCAATTTTCTGCTGGACGTCTTCTTTTTTTAGGGGATATTCATCCGCCATGCAGTATAAAATTGAAATCCAGTTAAAATCCTCTTTATGTCGGTACAACCCGGCAATCAACTGCACAATCAATAATCTCGACATCCCTGAGATATCAATAAAAATCCGCCGGTTAGCTGCACTAATTAATGGCAGCAGGCTGTCAATTACTCCTGCCGGATTCTCCCGGTCATATTCAATCTCAGGCTCAAGCAATTTAATATTGTGTGCGGCGCATTTATCTCGTATTGTCTGTGATCGATTCTCCTCAAGAAACGGCAAATAATTAATTAGAATAACGGAAAGATCCTTACTGCAAGTACTGAGAGCGTCAACAATATGTGTGGATCTATCTTCAAAGCCACCACATACAATCAAGCAATCATTACTATCAAAATCAATCTCGCCGACCTCAATAATGTGCGGTTTTGACATATTTTTTAATAATTCATCTATCCTAAATACATTCCCGTTTACCGGTGTCATCTTTTTCCGCGTGCCTCTAATAGGGTAATTTTATTTGCCTTTCTTTTTCTTCCTCGTAACTGTCCCTTTTTATTGCTTCTTTTGGGTTTTTGACCCTCATTTTAGTTTCAAATTTCTGTGGTTCCAATAGGAGTTGTTCAAGGTCTTTATGTTCCAAATGAACAGAGTCTCTTTTGCTGAAAGTCAAATTATAATGTGGTATTAAGAATCGTCGAAGATATAGCCGAGGAACAACATTCCCTCTTTTGCTTTTACCGCGAAAATCCTGAATAAATACCGAATATCTGATCAGTTCGTTGTAGATTGAAGATGCCTCTCGAGAAAGTGGCAATTCTTCATATGGCTCTATCCTTGAAGCCTGCCAGGGTGGTTTCCCTTGTTCATTTTTCGACGTTCGATAACGAAGATATGATGCCGCCACTTTTCCGAAGGCATCAACAATGTTCACTAAGCGTGCTCCATGCTTCACCCCCTTAAGATTCACCAGAAATCTTCCGGCTTCTTCCCTGATTGCTTTATTCTGGAATTTCGGGGCAATCCGGGGGGACTCATCACTGCTTCTTATTGAATCTGCTCCACCAGTATTCGAGACCATTTTTTTTACTATACTAATAGCGTAATGTATATCCCCACTACAGAGATCACAGATTATCTTTTTTCCCCATAGAGGTTTGGGGTGCCCACGAGAAGATATTATCTCTCTTGCTCTTTCATTCTCACTGCCCTTAATCTCGCCCTGCCCTATTAACTCATCCAAAGAGTTAATAGGGTAGTCCTTAACTTGGCTGAATCTCCTACGGAAAACATCGTCAAGAAAGATTTGTTTTTTCTTGATATCAGTATGTAGGAAAATCGTACCGATATTTAAAAAATTGTATTCGCGGCTTTCAGTAAATACTTTCCCATCAAGATCCTTAATTGCAATTGACACAGGACTTTCAGTGGAAATTTTGAAAAAGACATTTGGAGAACGCTGGAAAAATAACCGATTTAAATTTTCCTGCAGGTCGGTCGTAATTTTGGGTGACGAATAATCATCTATAAAGAAAAAAATTGGCCTGTCAGTAAGGTATGAAAGTGTGTTTGCTAGTTGTTCACAGCATTGTCCAAGAATTTCAACTCCCAAAACCCCCTCTATTGGTTCATCTTTTAGATGTAAACGTCCTTGACGTTTCTTGGCTCGTTTTCGTTCTCTGTTAAGCTTTACAATGAGGGCTTTAAAGTTTGGAAAAGAAGTTGGGTTTTTATAATCAAGAATTTCCGCTAGTTTTTCAGTAAGAGAACGTTCTTGTTTTTTAAACTCCTTTGCAAAATGCTTATTTGACCAGACTGTTAATGCAATCAAAGTTTCCAGTAATAGGGACGCTGTAATAAAATGAACGGGTACATCAAAGGCCTCGGGCCTGTCTTTTGGCAATTTATACCGTGGGAATGCAAAATATAGATCATCACAGCGATAATAAATGCCAATAAATTTTATTTCGTTTGGAGAATCTTCGTTTGTTTGAATAAGATGCTGAATACTCAAACTTTTCAAAACAGTGCTCTTACCGCACCCCCTTGGACCGGTCAAAATGACATTACTAATGCTCTTAACCAAATCAAGACCTAAAAAATGGTCAGAATATAACGCCTTTAACAAATAATGCGCCCTAACCTGTTCACAGCTCAAATAATCAAAGGGGTCAGATAGATCGGTGCTTGCATTCTGTAATTCGATTTTCTGGAATTCTTTTTCCAGATTGGAAATTTTGTCAAATAACCCTCTGGGGTTTTTAGACAACTCGTCCCTTGTAGGATCATCTTCCAATAAATGTATAGCCTGAAAATCTTTACTTAAAATATCATGCTTATATCTTGATATTGAAGTACTCAAGGCTTGATTAGGACAGTTTTCGAGTAATTCTTTTAAAATTGCCGACAATTGATGATAATCATCCTTGAAACCGGCTGTGCTAAGTGCCGAAGCAACCCCGAAGTCCGTTACTCGAAAACTTATGGGCGGTTCCCCCAGAAGGTCGGAACGGTCCTCGACCAGGATATTGCCTGCATGAAAATCCCCATGCTCGATATTATTGTTTTTCATATCATCAAAGAAAATCAGCATTGCTCGGATAAAATCTTCGATGAAGTCAATAGTTATTTTATTTCTTTCTTGCGCAAGATACCCCTTCAAGCTTATGCCATTAACATAATCCGCCAATACACAAATGCAGTTGTGTTCCTTCCATTCGACAAAATGATTTACTCTGACCACCTCATGTGATCTGAGTTTGTTGGCCTTTTGGAATTCGGTTTGCCATAAGTTTGGTTGATCTGGGGTAAACTCAAGGTTTTTTTTGGGAATTATTTTACAAGCCATATTGGTAGCTATGACTTCGGAATAAGCACGAAACATGTGCCCATTCCCTCCAGACCCAATATGTTCCTCGATACGATAGCCAAGTTCAGGAATATCTTTATGCAGGAATAATGATTTGTCCGGGAGGTTAGTTCTCATTCTATTGCCTCTGAAAGATCAGGAAACGTTCAGTTTTTATTCCCCGGCAATCCCTTCTGGATCTGCGAATATCCGGGATTTTATCGGTAAAAGAATAGATAAGTTTCAAGGAGGGACTTAAATCAGAGAAGAGTTCTTCCACGATTTTAGAGGGGTGGGAGTTGAAGCTACGACTTACTTCTTCGCCAATGATTAATATACAATGGCCGTTATACTTAAGTGAATAATTCAGTTTTTTGGCCAAATTTGACATGGAATCAATAAATAAACTTTTCCGGCTGGTAGTATTATCACTAGATATATTTCGGTTGGGATCAATAAACCACAGTCGCAGCCTGTTATCACGACCATAATCAAGAGCATTCATATAAGGTGGACTTGTAATAATGCAATCGATTTGAGTTGGAAAAGTAAGATGCTGTATTGAACTTTTTCTAAATGTCGCTTTGGCGTTTGAATCCCGAAAAATCCTCTTATATGCTCTTTTAATCTTAGCAAACAACCTTGGCTTTAATTCCCTATAATCGTAAAGCTGGGGATATTGATCTTTCGGATATTTTTTATTTCTCAAATAAGGGACCAAATGACTACTGGGATAAGAGAGAAACCCCGGCCTTTGGTGGTGGAGGATACCGAGAAAACACGCAAAAAAGAATTCATTTCCTGGCCGTTGGGCAACCGTTGCAAAATTAATGGTTTCTTTAAGGGTCCGGGGATGAAAAAAGGCTCTCACCCATTTTGGAACTTTTCGTAAATCCGGATGAGGTATTTTCCGAGAAAGTTTAATTAATGTTTCAGCCTTGCGAATTGCTTCTTCATAATTTGGGGGAGCGAATAGTTTGCCCCTCGTTAAAATTCTTGAATACGGGTTGATATCGCTAGCAAATGCCCTACGACCATTGAGGGACGCTTCCAGAGGAATGGTTCCCGACCCGGAGAAGGTGTCTGCGACCAAGTCTCCGGGTTTTGAAAAAGTTAAAATAAGATCGCGTGCAATTGTGCTCTTAAGTTTTCCTATATAAGGAGAAAGTTGGTGTAATGTACATTCAGAGTTTGCGCAGGATTCCTGCCATCTCTCTAAGACACTATTCAATGGGTGCTTAATATTACTCAAACTAACCAAATCCATTTATTCTAATTAATAATAATGAAAAGTAAAAAGGGGTGCATCTGAAAAGCCGGGGTCTGGCTTATTGACATTTGATTTTTCTAACCCCGTTTTTTTTATGCTTTTTATCCGCATACGTCAAACTGATATTCACATGTGTGCCCCGGCATAAACGTAGACCGTCCCCGGCACATTGCCCCAGGTACAGCCGAGCAGTAGCCTGTCGTTGACTTTCTTGATTTTTCAGCCTTAATCCTCAATTTTCTTCTGAAAAGGGGTCATCCGTTTGACTCTTCTCAAATCATATCTCGTATCTCGTTCAACTTTATATAGATTATTCACCCAAAAAAAGTCAAGATACTTCCAAAGTATATACACTTGAAAATTTTATTAGATTTCAGGCTTAAAATATTTTACTGCGTCATAGAGTCCGACCCCAATCCCACAAGCCCAAACACCCCCAGGCCCCCGTGTGATCCGACCCCAAGCCCAATTGTCTGTATCTTATGTCTTCTCATATTTTTTGCAACTCTCCTCGAAAGGCGTGTTGGGTGAGGGAGTTGAAAAATTTATCTCCCTGGCCAGCAGAATCTGAGGGTTTTGTTTCTGTCTCTGTGAAATTATTTGGTGAACCTGATACCGAATCTTTTGGTCATGATAGCGCCTAAATAATGGTACCGTTATTAGCTCAGCGCTGGTTCAATGCCCCCCGCTCTGATCAAGTAGAAATGTATCCAGATTGTCCGGCGTGACAGCCGCTGTTTTTGCTTCCGGATAAGCGTTCAAAAAGGTTTTGGGGAATCGTGGCTTTTTCTTCCGGCTCCACTTGAACTCCCAGGCGGATAATTCACCCTGGCGGGCTTCGATATAATCCACCTCTTGCTGCTGGG
>PJEL010000931.1_pt1 | contig 32114 bp, 22 predicted proteins | sample 1853271 | NCBI WGS metagenome assembly PJEL01 (sample SAMN08108733, study PRJNA415343) | Invertebrate metagenome, whole genome shotgun sequencing project. | host: Globobulimina | place: Sweden: Gullmar Fjord | collected 2015-08 | reverse complement strand
ATCTCGTTCTGATATTGAACAAATGTTTGAGGGTTTGTTGATCCTACAAGCATTTGTTCATTTTTTGTGATAAATCTTTTTATGTGTCCTGACTAGAGTTATGCAGTGGCAATGGTTTCACAGTTGACTTACCTATACTCAATGTGGAGTAAAGGAGCCGAGGCTGGTTCTCCGTCGTAAGATTCTGCAGTTCTGCCTCCAGAGCCATTAAATATTATTGCTACCGCATTTCCTGAACTCCAATCCGGCCTGTTAATGATAGATTGAATGAGGCTGGAAATGTCAGAAGTTGTGTGCTTTTCGTCGACTGCGCTCCATTCTGTAATGTTGTTCCAAGCTACCGGAGTGTTAAGGGTGGAGCGACTAGAAACATTATGTGTGTCATTTGTGAATTGTAGGGCATTGGCGGTGTCTTCTGCTGTTATCTCTATTGAAGTAGAGGCTGTGCTTACTTCATCTGCTTCAAACTCTATGTATGCTCGGACAATTGTTGAGCCTTGGGGAATAGAAATGCTTGTAAAGCGCATACCTATTATTTGGTTCGTGTTTCCGTCATCTGTTAATTCAAGGTCCGAGCTGCTTACGCTGACAAGGCCGTTTTCAGCAAATTCCTCAACATCATCTAGGGAGTTGCTGATTCGTGCATTAATCTCTGCTGTCTGGGTGTAAATTGTTATCTGTTTAAGGGAAGCACTACCCTTGTCATCGACAACAGTTAAGCTCACAGGATACTCACTGAGATCTCCAAATTGATGGCTGACAGTCACTCCTGTTCCAATAATACCGTCGCCAAAATTCCATCGGTACTCTGAAATAGTACCGTCCAAGTCAGTCGAGGCACTGGCGTCAAAGTCTACTGTATTGCCGTTTTGGGTGTAATCAATAGCCGCAATTGGCGGGGCATTGCCGCTTGGAGTAAGTGCCATGAATCCTTGAACGATTGAAATGCTGGATGTCAGAATTTCTGAATACGATTCCGTTGCTCCCTCTGCTGTTATAGCAGCAATGGTGAAGTATACAGGATAAGTTTCTATGTTGACATTGTCGCAGGTCATTGAGAAATTGTTTAGAGAGAGCTCAACCCAGGGATTGCAACTTTCGACTAACAATTTATCAGCCATATCGCTGCTGTAAGAATAGTACATCTGGTAACTTTGGACATTTGCAGTATTCGACATGGACCACTCGATAGTCACCGGTCTTGTGGCAGCCACAGAGGCTGTCGCACTAGATAAGGCTAACAATATGAGCACAGTCGAGAATATTTTCTTCATGGATTATCCTCCTCCTTCTTCTGAAATAGAAAGGTTCTTGGTTTGTATAAATCTTGAGCACGTGAAAATTTTAATGCAAATGTTGGGCCAACGTTCTGTCTTTGGGGAAATAGGACCACTGAGATAATAAATATTTCCCTCGCTGGTCGAAATGAGCAAAGCGTAGTGAAGTCTCAGGAGCCTAGTATCACGACTAGGCTTTTCGTCTTTGGCATCTCAGAAAGATATAATTTGTATAATATTATATTGATTCTATCAGGGGAAGGCAAATATAATTTAAGGGACAAAGTGAATATATGTATAAGTATCCAAAAAGAAGACTATTAAATTAATTCTGCTAAAAGAGGGGTAGTGAAAAAATTATTTACTGGTCAGTGAGAAATAAGTTTGTTGCTAAATAAATTCTATTTTTTTTGGGGATATTCGTACTCGAACGTGCTGTATGAGAGAGATGTGGGAAAATAAATGTGAATACCCTCGAATTTCAGCCAGTTATAGAAGTCTGAGCTTTTTCCATAATTGTGGATTCCAAGATAACTCGTTCGTTATAGCGACATGATATCCACATGGGAAATGAAAACAGAAGAAAATGTACTTTGCTCTATCAGCTCAGAGTGTGGTGGTTGTCTTTGGCTAAAGTTTCCTGTCTCTCAAAGGAGACAGGTTTGTGGAATATTGAAAGAACAAATCATAGAAACTCTTTCATGAGCATATATGGCTGGTGGCTAATGATAACAGCGCATTCGAAAAGTGAAGCTGAATTTTCTGATGTAAGAAAAAATAGTGGTAACAAGCTGATGAAAGAAAGCTGCCTTCAATGTAAATAAGTAAGGAAATTAGTCATCACTATGATTCAAAATACACGAGTCAATTGCTGAGAATTTATTGAACAAATAATTTCCAGTATTTTCCCCAACATTATCCGGCTGGTAGGTTGAGGTGTTTGAATATTGGTAGAAAGTGGTATTGTCTCAGCTTATTTATGTGTCTTTTCACAATAAATGTAGTTGGTTGGGGGGAGGATTCTTTTCTGCCGCCCTCTTTTTTATTGCAGTTTAAGTTACTCATGGCGGGTGAACAAATATATAAAGATAAATAATATTGTTAGAATGAATACGATTATAAAATTTCTGAATGCGATATAGAAATTTTTATCTGCCATTTTGTGTACAAGCTTGTCTCGCTCCGAAAAAAATTTTTGTCTAAAAGCATATTTAGTTCCATTATGGCTTGTGGGGTAAGCCATAGAGGACTCATGAACTATCTTTCCTGCCTGCACGGGTCCACCTGATGATGGAAAAGTTGTTTTGACTAACGCGAATCTTTTCTGAATATTTTTATAATTTTTTATTAATCCGCGAGGAGCAATAACCTCTTTTTCGTTTATGATTTCCTCAATAATGTACATATCTATATTGGGTGTATCTGTTCTATCAGCCAACCAATATTGATTTGTCAGGGGCAGGGGCAGGGGTAAACGAGAATTTGTATAGTCTAAACGGAGGGTATTCTCCTCCAGAGCATATTCTATGCTGGAATTTGAACTCACTAAGTCCGTGATTGCCGTTGGCTGGGCAACTTTTGCAATACTTAGTAAGGATATACTTAGTGTGATGCAAATGATTTTATTTTTCATTTAGAATGTTCCTAAATATTTGATAATGTACAAAGTTGATCATTTCAAATTAAGGTAACAGGTTCTATCTGGATCATTTTTTAAAGGTTGGTGGCGATTTTATCCGACCAGCCTCCGGTCCTTTGTGTGCTATTAGTAAACTCCCTAGTAGTTGAGTAGTTATAAGTGAATGAGTTGCTAAACAGAGACGAGTAATCCTCGAAATCGTTTATTTCTAGGAAAAAGGAAAATTGATCCTACAATGTATTATGGTCCTCTTGAGTAGTTATAGCAACTTTTTATAATTTTTTTTAAAAAAATGCAGGCGATTTGTAACCATATGATTGGATTCTATAGCGGCTCTGAAAATTGGACAGCGTGCTAAAATAGAAATAACACTGTCCTCCAAATTGGGGGGAGATCACTTGTCCTTCGACATAGTAAGCCTCCTAGGTTGTAATAATTGGGAAGTCTTATTTCATTATCCCGACGAAAATGTGATTTATTTATGGCCAGACACTAACTGTGAAATTAAGGATTTTGCCGGGTTGCAGCCAGGTGAGCAATGACCTGAGGATTCTCAGGATCGAGTTGTAGGGCCTGTTCAAGCAGCCAACGTGCCCGTGTGGCCATATTTTTTTTGTAGTAAATCCAGCCAAGAGTGTCTGCTGTGGCCGGATTGCCCGGCATTTTTTCATAGGCTTTCTGGGCTAGGCGCATGGCCTCGTCAAGATCTTCAGGCTGGAATTCCGTATAAAGCCAGGCGAGATTGTTGGCAAGCTGGGGCGATTCAGGATCCGCGGACAGGGCATCTTCAAGAAGGGCTATTGCTTTTTGTGGTTGTTGGGTTTGGCAATAAAGGCTGGCAAGTCGCACATAGGCCTCATTGAAAAAATTTATGTTCGAGATAGCCGTGGTGAGGAGCTCTTCCATCTTTTGATGGTCATCTGCGTGAAGGTCGAAAAGATGCAGATAAGCCGATTTCATGGTGGGGTCTGTTGTCAGTGCCTTGTGAAAGGTGGAGACTGCTGCTGTTTTCTGGTCAATCTCCATATGCAGCATGGCAAGAATGCCATATAGATAGTGGCTGATGGTAGTTGGTTGTTGGCTGATGAATTTATCAAGAAATTGTATGGCTTCATTGCTTTTGTTCTCCTTAATAAGGAGGTGGATATATTGGAGCAAAGCATCAACGAATTCGGGTTTCGTTTCAAGGAAAATGCGGGAAACACGGAGAGCCTCTTCTGTATCTCCCGAGTGAAATGTGGCCGTTGCACTATAGTGTGTAGGGGCACTGAGCTCTGGGTTGAGTAAGTGGGCAGATTGGTATTCCCTTAATGCGGTTTCATATTCCTTTTGGGCTAATAGGATGTTGCCTTTAATTAGGTGTGGACGGTAGTTTTCCGGCTCACGATTAGTTATTCTTCCCACATGCTCCAGGGCAAGCGCATAGTTTTTATTTTTGTAGTAGATGTCTGCCAGGGCAAGCTCTGCTTCTGTAAAATCAGGGTTCTGGGTCAGACATCTGATCAAGCTTTTTTGTGCCAGCATATTTTGCCCTCCTGCCAAGTAAGCTAGGCTGAGCAAGTAATGGCCAAGGGGAAGTTTGGGCTCCTTTTCCACCACTGCCAAAAATTGGGAAACTGCAGCATGAGTCTCAAGGGTGTTCATGTAATATTTCCCTTTGAGCATGAGGAAGTCTAAATCTTTATCCTCGGTTCCTTCCAGCCCATTAAGCATTTCGCCGGCCTCAGCAAGCTGTCCATTGAGAAGTAATGTTTCTATGAGGATTTTTTTTATAAAACGGTTGTCTGGAAATTTTTCCCTAAGGGGTTTGAGAACTTTAATTGCCTTATCATAATGTTTGTAGTTTGCATGGAACATTGCCAGCCGGATATGCAAGTTCAAGTCGTCTGGTTTTAGGGCAACGGCTTTACGAAAATAGGTGCTTGCCCTATTTTTGTTGCCGGAAAGAAGTAAATAATTTCCCATCTGCAGTAAGATGTCGGCTGACTTTGGTCCCAGCGATTCTAGGGCGGTAAAGACTTCTTCTGCCTCATTGATTTTATTCTGGCCGAGAAGGATGAGGGACAGGCGGGCCAAACCGGTTTGATTTTGAGGATTCATTTCAGCAACTTTTCGGTATTCGTCTTCTGCTGTAGTGTATTTTCTTTGAGCGGCCAGCAGGTCCCCATGAAATATCCTTCCCTCCTCTGTTGTCTTGAATTTACCTGATTTATCTATACTTTGTTTTGCTGCATAAATATCACCTAGGATGAGGTGTATTTGGGCAACTGACAGCCAGGTCTCAAGGGCAGTCGGTTGCAGTTTAAGAAATTGGGAAAATGCATGTAGGGCCTTGTGGTATTGGGCGGTTATCAGACTGGTTTTACCTATTTTTTGGTAGATATTAGGGGACTCTGGCTGCAGCCTGATAAGGTTATCCCAGATGGCCAGGGCCTGATGATAATTTTTTTCGGAATAAAAGTGCTCTGCCTGCAGGTCAAGCCGCTGATACACTTCTTCTGAGCTTTCACTGCAGGAGATAAGGAACACGCAAAGCAGGATCAGCAGAAAAGAAGCAGGTCGGCCTAAATTTTTCTTAGCTGCTTTCATCAGGAACGGGCTCCGAAGATAAAATTAAATAACAGAAGAAGAATAAGACACACGACCAGTGCGGTAATTTTGTGGGCTAGTATGTAATTGAAAATCTTAAACGGTAGATCCAGAATCCAGGGAAGAGAAATTTCTCCTGAATCGGAGTATGCCGATCTGCTCTGCGACGAAGTCCTTGGTTCTGTCTGCGTATTTTGTTCATATAAATTCTGGTTGAGTTTGTTGTGGGTTGATATTTTCCCTGCTTGGGCTGAATGAGTCATGCTGTTAGCTGTGGACATCTGGGTTTGCATTTTTACTTGGTTATGCAGCTCACGGAAGGTGATGATTTGGTTTTTGGTGGCTGATTTGTTTTTACTGTTGTGAGTTATGGCTGAACTTGCTGATTCTGTTCCGGTTGTCCTGGTAGATGCAAGTCGAGCTTGTATCTGGTCTAATTCATGTTTGATGGTTTGTTGTTTTCCTTGAGATTTCTCACGCGAGATAGAAGGAGATTTATATGCTGAATCTGCAATAGCTATTTTGCCGGATGGCATGATTGCGCGGGGCTGACCAAGCAGGTCGTTAGCTCTTTTTTGTGTTGCCGCATACTCCTCAAGGATTTTTTTGATCTGTAGGTTTGCGTAGAGCATATTGGCCAGAGGATCCTTGTTCGGCTGGGTAGGGTGGCTGAACATGCTGAAAATGGGAATATTAATATTAATGGTATCTGCAGCAATAAAGTAATTTGAGTGAGGTAGCAGGATGGGGCTAGTGCCGTCATCTTTGATGAAAAGATTAAAATTGTCCTGAACGGTAAAGACACCTTTCTGGTCACTTGGCGGAGCCTCTTCTCTTTCGCCGCGCATGGTAAAAGGTTCCGGTGATTGTATGAGATAATAGGCCTGGGCCGGGAGGGCTATTGCGAGAAACAGCAGCGTGAAGAAAAATAGTTTGTGGGTGGTGTTGCTGTTTTTGGGGATTGGTTTGTGGCTCATGGCGAAAGACTTTATTGTTTCCTTAAAATCATCAAGATTGATGTCCAAGCCATCAAAAACTTTTTGGCGGTCAATGTCAAGATAATCAGACGGTCACCGAGTTTGACTTCCTGGTCATAGTAGGCTTTGGTCTTAATAAATCTCTAAAGGCATTCAGAAAATTTTGCCTCCTAAGTCAATCTTGAGGCAGCAGTGAGGTAAAGGGCAGATGATCCATAGTGGCCGAGGCGTTCAGTATGCCAGCGATGATTTCAGGAGTGGTCTTCATCAGGGGTAAGGGGGGGAAGTGTGAGTAGGAAATGCAATTTACGGCGAATGCGGCCGCTCCCACAGGAAAAGATGCAGAGGGGTGTCAAGCAGGAGCGGTTCAGTGGCAAAATATAGCGAGATGTGTCTCTAATCAGAAACAGTAATAAACTCTTTAATTTTTTCCACGGTTTTAGCGCCGATTCCTTTAACCTTGGCAAGATCTTCTATTGACTTGAATGGATGGTTTTTTCTGTATTCAATGATTGCTGCAGCTTTAGTTGCCCCAATGTAGGGAAGGGTTTCTAGGGTTGCCTGATTGGCAGTGTTGATGTTTATGAGCCCAGCAAAAGCAGATAAGGTGAGGAAAAAGAACAGAAAGACTGTTAACATTAATTTCTTCATTCAAGACTCCTTTCGTAGTTTTGGGAGACACTGATAACGTAAGTTTTGCAGTGTTATTGTCTCCGTCATTTAGTGGATAGGGATATTGTACGAATACTAATAGATAGAGTCAAACAAAAAAATATTTTTATTGTTATGTTAAGATGCTTTTATTGGATATGTGTGAATAAGTTATTGATTTATCTGTCATGTATATAGTGTTAATTGTGCTCTGTTGTGTGGTGTTGCTTTGTTTTGGTATTATTTTTTTTGAAAAAATCTCCTAGAGGTTGATAGTTATGTCAAAAAAAGTAAAGAGAAGGGGGCTGTTTTAATAGATTGTTAATGAACTGAATGCTAGGCAAGCAAGCTTCATTGTTAATGATTCTATCCGGGTTATTCAGACATTGAGCCGTGTAATGTCCGGTTTTGTTCAGAAAGTTTAATTTTTATCTCATTGTTAAAGTCAGAATCAGTGTTGGCAAAGGTATGCTTTTTCTGAAAGGAGGTGCTCAAGATGGTGTCTTGTGCTGAATCAGGGCGGAGGGCGCCTCTATTGTTGCCTTGATTTTCCGATATAATTTGCACCACTGGAACACCATAGATCTCTGCAAGTTCCGGCGCAATATCATCCATGCTGACCCCGGCTTCCACAGCCTGAAGATAGGCGGTAACGGCATCGTTTTCTTTGCTAAGTTCAGTGAAAAGTTTGCCAAGGACTGCAAAAGCCTCCTGCTGGTCTGATTGGTTGAGATGGGGAGCAACATGTTTGATTATTCCTGCTGTAAGGTCTGGAGACTGTTTCGTGCCATAAAGGTAATAAGCCAGAAACAGACGATAACGTGGGGTGCCGGCATCTTTTTTTGCTTCTGCCGCTGCTAATCGGGTCATTTTTTCTAATTCGTCTAGCTGCAACGACAGGTAGTCCCTTGATAGCAGCATTAAAGGTACATCTTCTTCAATAATTTTTTCAATCTTGTCACTATCTCTGGCCTCAAGCAAACGAAATATTTGCTGCAATGTGGCCCCGCTGTCTATCAAGGGTTGACGTGACTGTCTCACTTGCGCGGCCTGAAGTAGGGGCTGTAGTTTTTCGACAAGTGCAGGCTTTTCCTTTATTGCCTGGTTGTAAAGGGCTATTGCCTCGTCATATTTTTCCTGAATGAGGGCAATGTTTGCCAGGCCAACCCTTGCTTGAGTGTACGTTGGGTCAAGGGAAATTGTTTGCTGAAAACACACGTCGGCTTTGTCGTAATTTTGGTTGCTGTAGGCCTCCATTGCCTGTTGGTATTGGTGGTGCGTTTCCTCTCGATAAAATTCACTGCGGATTGGGCTGCAGGCTGTAAGAAAGATGTGTGAGGAAAGAAGGAAAACGATGATTTTGGTTCGGGGTCTTTTGCGGGAATAATACATATTAAAACCTCATTTCCATGCCGATTTCTACCTGCTCTTCGGTGTTGAATGTTGCCCGGTCACCGAGGCTGAGGTAAAAGTTTAACTGGTATCTGTGCAGGAAATCGTGACTATAGTCGGCTCTGCTGAAAAAATTAGTTCCTGTTTTTGATTGTTTCCGTGAGTGGCGGGCTTTCAGTTCCAGCTGAAGTGGGCCATCGCCCATGTTAAAACCAAATGTGGTTTCCGATTCAGACGGGTTGGCAGAGTTAAATGTCTTTCGGTGGATATATTCCAGAGAAAAACGATAGGACTGGCTGTTTTGCCGAAAATCAGTATCCACGGTGCTTCTCCATGTTCTGCTTGTTTCAGTGCTGTTGTTGTTAAGCTGCAGATTGCTTGACCACTCTTCATTCCATCTGTGTCGGTCGCTGAATAAAATATTTTTTGAATCATCCCCATCATCATTTCGGCCAAACCATGACAATAAAATTGTGTCATTATGCCCAAGGTTAAAACGCACAGAGCTGTCTCCCTCTTTTATTTTGTTGTGGTTACTTTCTTTTGTGAGGGTGTAACCGCGCAATGAAAGAGAAAGATTGCTCAGCTTCCACAGTGGAGATCGTCGGCGGTAGTCCACATTGAGGTCAACTCCTTTGGCATCTTGATACACCTGTCGGAGCGGGTCAGCGTATTCAGCGGAAAAGTTCTCTCCCAGAAAAAAATATCCACCGGTTATTCTGCATTGTTGATGGATATATTCGCTCTTTAAAACATGTCCGGAATCATCAACGCCGTCCGGGCTTTCTGTGGTGGCGTATTCGGAAATCAGTGCCAGCTTGCTGCCAAGTGGTAATCGAAAATCCCATGCCGCTGCATGGCTTGATGAGGGCTCGTTTGTTTCGAATTGTACTGCATTGCGTATAACTACACTGCTGCCTATCTTCCACCCTTTGTCCGGTCCGAACACTATTCTGCCGCCACCAGCTTTTTCTTCACTTGCTGTATCTCCTTCAGCATTCAGTGCCAGGGCAGTAAGAGCAAGCCACTGGTGTTTTTGCTCCAACCTGATGCCGACCTTGTTGCGTTCAGTTCTGAAATCGTTGAACAGTTTCATGGGGTCATCGAAATTGCCAAGACTCTGGCGAAATATTTCTTTTGCTTTGCCGCTATTCCAGCGCTGCTCAAGTAGCACCTGGCTTCCGTTATAACTTACCTTTTCACTATATGGTTTTCGAACGGCAAAGACGCCGTCCGCATAGTGTTTTTCTGTTCTGATATTTACGTGGGTTCGGAGTCGTTGCTCTCCCTCATCATCTTTGTCGGACGGATCTTCACTATTCCGTCGCCAGAAGGAGGAGATTGAACCGTCAATTTCGTATATTTTTTCCTGGGGAGGAAAAAGGGATGGGGCTTTCTCCCCAGTCGGTGCAGCTAAGGTGGCCAGCCGGGCCTCTGCTCTGGATTTTTCTTGTGTGCCATCCGCAAATCGTGCAGTGAAGATAAAGCTGTACCGCCCATCAGGATATCGTTTTTGCTGGTCATCCAGTCCATTCCATGAGAAGTGATGCTTGCCGCTTAAAAGATCGACAACGACGTAACGATCTACTACCTTGCCTTGGAAATCCTCTATCAGTATTTCAAGCTCATCAGCATCTTTAAGCAATTGATACGAGGTGATGAGAGGCCCTTGATCTGGATCAAACACCCCAGCATCATATGCATCAAGGCGTAAGTATGTTTGTGCAAGGGATAATGTCGGCAGGCACCAGGAAAACACAATTGTGAAGAGCAGGGCGATGGCGACTGAATATGGGCTCATGGACAATCTACCACCAGCACTCAACAGTAAAGGGGACAACTGCAGTGGCAGTTGAGCCATCAGTTGTTGTCATGGTAACCGTCAAGACCACCGATGTAATACGGTTGTTCCACCATTGTGGCGGGATGTCGCCGATTAAACTTGCGTTGAATGCGTTTATTTTGTCGATTACTTTTAGGCCTTGCAAAATGACTGTTACCCCGTCATCGCCGGTCATTTTTGCTTCCATGGACACCAGTTCGGAGCTTCCGGTGTTGTATGTTCCGGATAATGATCCTATGTCGCAGACAAATTTATTGCCAGCAGTCGGTGAGTTTATAGAAAGTGTCGGTGGGACGTATGGCTCCATTCTGGTAATAAATTCCCGAGTTGAACACTGCTGTCTGCTTTGGTCTATAACCTGGGCCTCAATAATATTAACCCCCAGATTAAGAGGCACAGTGGCCTGGAAATTTTCGCTGCTGTTAAATGTAGCGTCAACAGGAGTGCCGTTTGCTGAAACAACGATCCGCCTAATTGTGGCGCCGCCGGTGACAGTGCCGCTGACTTTAATGGTGGACTGTTCCGTTGTGCGAGGCAGATTTGAAATGGCTATTGTAAGAGGTTGCAGTTGTGGTTTCGGGTTCGAAGCATTCTGTATAGGGTTGTCTTGGGGGATTTCTGTTAAAGACGGGGTGTATATGGGCAGAATAAAAGGAAAAACAATTTGAGAGTTATCGGCCACGTTGGCAATGAGGTTGAGATGGACTTCGTATGGGGAGCTGGGGCTTGTGTCGAGAATGTTTTGGTCTATGCGAATATCGAATCCTTTTGTTGGGGGAAGAGTTCCCTGTTCAATTATTCCGTAATCAACCAGGTTTTGTTCGATGGTGACAAGGCTGTCTTCTGCCTCCATGATTCCGGTGATTGGCCCAATAGGTGCGGCATCATTATTTCGCAGGGCTATAAACAGGCGAACGAGTTCTCCGGGGTTGGCCCAGCCATCACCGTTATGATTTTCCAGTTCCCATAAGGTGACATCATCAAGTGACAGCTGGTTATGGCTGTTTTTTCCGGCAAAAATTTGCTCCCTGTCCGAGAATGTCAGATTTTTACTGACACTGTGGCCATGATCATCGGTGGCTGTAAGACGCGCAATGTGTGGGCCGCTTTCCACCTCCAAAGGTCCATCGGCAACGAAATAACCATTTTTTTCATCATAGAAGAGTTGGCTTACCGGTAATGGCATATCGTCAATGGTCAGTTGAATGCCCTGGTTAGAGAGATCTCTGCCTTTGTCTGTGATGAGAGCGGAAAAAGCAGGGCCGCCTGCCTGTCGTATTGCAAGGGGATGCGATACGAATTGAGCTATATGTGGGGAGTAATAAAGGTCAAAGGTTTCAGAGGCGCTGCTGCTTAAGCCCAGGGTGTCAGTTGCCTGGAGATGGGCTCTGTGGTTTCCTTCAGTGAGAGTAACTCCGTAATACAGAGTGTCCGGGGTGGTGAATCGGCCTTTTTGAATAAGAAGAGGATGGATGAGCTGATCGTCGATGGTCAGTGTTGTCTTGTTGTGGTCAATGAGCGAGGTGTCATAGCTTTCACCCAGGAGATAGGTGTTTGCCTGGGTGGACGATAAAGCGAAATATTCATCCTGCTGGATGATGTTCAGATTGACTTGGGGAGGAAATCTGGGAATGTCTAGAGAGAGGTTAGCTGTGGTGCTATTGTTGTTGGCATCGCGGACACTGATAGTGACACGGAATCGTTCATATTCTCCCGGTAAAGGAAATTGCCCAATGAATTCTCCGTTTGTGTGATTAAATGTGAAGGAAAGTGGTCCAAGGGAGTCTTTTCCCCGGTAGTCAAGCCATTGTTGGCTATAGTTGGTGTAAGAGTTGCTCGAGATAGATAATTTGTCAAGAGGGGCTCCGTGATCGTCTATGATGGCTGTCACTTGGTCAGATGAGGGGTGATAGAGTACATTCCTGATACGGGGTGGAAGAGTGTCGCGCCATTGCCAATGGCAGTAACTATCCGTGTCCAGGGAAAAGTCACTGTATTCTTCTGTTAATACACCTTGTATTACATCAGGCGCCACATTATGTAATGTGGCGCATTTCATCATTGCCTGGTCGTAACTCATGCCTTGCCCTTTATGTTTGTCAAACTCAGAAAACGATGTGCTGCCGGTATAAAAAGTAAGGCAGCTGGCAAAGGATTCAGAGCGAGATGAAGTAGTCTTAGATGCGGGGCATATTTTGATCAGTTCCTGACCCTGGCTGTTGTATTTGCCAGTGGGTGTTTCATTTTGAATATTTCCATTGAGGTCACGGGAGCGACCTGATGGTGGTGAGTAGGTTTTTGTTGTCAGTTTTGCAGTGATATCGTTTTCGTCTGCGCTGATTACTTGGGGCGCTGGTGGTAAACCGAAAATTTTACATTGTGCGCTGGTGGTTTGCCCGGCAAGGTCAGTGACTGAGAGCAGCGCCACTGCCGTACCTTCAGGTAACGGGAAATCTGCTTTAAGCAATCCTTCTGCGGTAAAGGAACTTGGCAGGGAATCTGCCCCTAAAATTGTAAGGTTCAGTTGGAGGTCATTAAGAGTTGTGCCCTCGTCATCAATAGTGGCCAAGAGTACCTGGCGTTCTCTGTCATAGTGGAAGTTTGAAATTTGCGGTGGTGCCATTGTCACCATAATCTCATCGCTCTGGTGCACGGTTGTGCCATTATTGCTTAATTGTCCATCTGTTTTATCCCAGGTCCATCGAGTGGAAGTTAGAGAGACCTCATAGGGTGTGAGGCCTTCCTGTGCAGGCGCAACAGCGGCATAGGAAGAGCTGTCGTCTTGATTGAACCAATATTTCCCACCAAAAATTTCCAGCCAACTTGCAGCAGTATCGATGGCTCCTGGCGAATAGGTGGAAAAGGAGTATTTCAGGTTCTGATTTTCGATGGTTATTGCAGATCTGCGGATTCCGTCCTGGTGAAATAGGAAAACAGGAAGTTTGGTCTGGCGTGTAATGATATCAACCGGTAAGTAGTTGCCAATTTCTTTCCACTCTTCGCTAAAGACACAAAGGTCCTGATTGGTTGTGTTGATCTCGCTACCTTTTGGGTAGACCAGGGTGAGTTGGGCGTATCGTTGTTCGCTTGATACTGGTGCGGTCTGTCGTATTGCAAATGAAACAGTGCGAAAGTCTGCTGGAGAAGGAAGGCGTTCAATGGAGAGAAGGGGGTTGTCGCTGGATAAGTGGATTGATTCTGCAAACCGCTTATTGAAGTCTGGAGCAAAACGGCCATAATCTCCCTCCGGAGAAATGTAGTAAAAAGAAAGCTCAAGGTGCTCTGTTAGTTGTGATTGGTCAGGAAAAGAAAATGTGCGTGCCGAAAGCGACAGATCAACTTCCTTGGTGATTTCAAATGGCGAGTTTTCGTTGTTGCATTGAGTGTCGGTCCAAAGATTTTTCATTCTCGGTTCAATGAGGAATGTTTTTCTAAATTCCCCTATATTGCCAGCTCTGTCTTTGATCTTTATGTGCAGAGAGGCGGTTTTCTCTTCATTCCAGCTGGTATTCCTGGCAATAACATGCAAGAACTTTTTCCCGGCTTGCTCTGCAGTGTTCAGTATGCCTTTCTGCCCATTAATGGTTGCCTCTATATCCATGGCTTTAAGAACACCGGGTATCCCGGATCCTTCATCTGTTATTTGCACGGTGAAAGAGGTTTGTAAATGGGTGATTATCTGATCTGTGGGCTCAATAAGTACTATCTGAGGAGCAATTGAATCCACAATGAACAGCACTTCTCTTTTTGCAATTGTGTTTCCGATTTCATTCAGAGAAGTTTCGGTTGATTTGTGTCTTCCCTCTGTCAGGTCTCTAAATAATGCAGTTGCAATTGCTGATCTGGAATCTGTTTGCTTAATCGAAACAGGTATACTCAGTCCGTCTACTTCTATCTGTAGATAGTCAAGGCAGGTGCGGCAGATGGCCGCATCTTCTAGGTCTGGTACAAGCTTTCCGTGGATCTTGCCTGACGAATTTGTTGTATACTGAATGGCGCCGGTACTCTCTGGAGTAAATACGCCATGCAATAAAGACAATATGATCAGTATGGACAGGATGTTTTTTAACATTTAATTAATTTATGGCTTGATAAATGTTGCTTTACTTACTGGTAAGTAGATTTTTTATTGTTGACAGACTGTTTTTGTGATGTCAAGCTAAAGATTAATAATTTTGGATGTTAGGTGCCGAGAAATTGTGTCAACTTTTGTTTCACCCCAAACTTTTAATGAACTCGTGCTCTTCAATGAAATTCTGAGTGAATAAAATGGATAGGATAGCAGTTGTAGGCAATGCTAAGCGTATACACCGGGTGAGGGGTCGGGTTGTAGCTTTTATGTTATTATTGCAGTTTGGTGTATTTGCGCTGGATGGTCGGGCAGATATCGTCCATGAGGATTTGCCGGTGCAAAGCATTTTGATTGAAGCTATTACAATCCAGGATGGTAAATATCCTCTTATGCCGGGTGACAGTGCCAGGGCTATTGCAGTGACCTATCCCAAGGAGCGGGAGGTGGAGTGGGCGGTGCTGCCCGAGTCGGGGTCAATGGCCAAGGCCCAAATGAGTGATGACGGAATTATCTCTGCAGCTGCTACCAGCGGAAACGGCTACGTGATAATTCGGGCCACAGATAAACTGATGCCTGAGCTATTTAAAGAAGCAAAATTATATATTGGTTGCCAAACCTGTTCCAGCGATCAATGTGCTACGCCAGGCAACGGACTGGTGCAGCTTGGCAGTGTTGATGTCCGTTTAGGGCTGGGGCTTACCGATAACGGTAAGTCAGCTGGAGAACTTTTTGTGAAAGCTGACATTCCGTCAGCAGACTTGGCCACCCCGAAAAGTCTGGTGCTTTCCACCTTCTCTAAACGTGTGACCACCATCGTCGGCCCGGATGATGTGCTGCGGCAGCTAATCAGCCCTCAATCCTTTGTGGATGTTTTGCCAGTGGATCAATTTAGTTATAAAATCAAGTTTTACACTCTGGAGGCTATGGGTGACATGTCTGATGGCTTTTATCAGGTTAAGCCTGATGCTCAACCAATCAGCATTTGGACTATTGCGAATCCTGATGGCTCAGTGGGGAAGTTTGATAGGTTGACCGTAACGGAAGTCAAAGGGGGGCTTGAGAAAATTTATGCGTTTGCCTATCAGGAGGATGAGAGAAAATGGTCGCTTGTCGAAGGTGAAGGGTTGCGCCGTAGTAGTCGTCAGGAGGAGACAGAGCCTGACAATGGCAACCGGGTTGTCACAAAAACTGTTGTTGGTGCAGATAGCAAACCTGCCTCCATTAGCCAAACTGTTTTTCATCAATTTTCCTGGGGAGAAGAGATAGTTAAGGAAATCGTTGATCCTGACGTATATGCCCTGACGAGCCAATCAGAGTATTATGAGGATCAAACAGACCCCGGCAGTTATGGGCAGCTTTATCGGCGAATTAACCCGGATGGTTCTTGGGTGCGCTATGAGTATGATCGGCAGGGGCGGGTTTCTCGTCAAATACGTCCCTGGCTCGATCAGCCTCTTGAGGTGTCAGCTGATGAAGCCCATATTATTGAAAATGACTATCAACCTGTTGATCGCACCGACAGTGAGGATCCTCTTGATGAGCGTCGGCCGCGGATGGTAACAGAAAAAATCGATGGACAAGTTGTCAGCAGGACCTATTACGTTTTTCAGTCAACAGGAAAAGATGGGCGAACTGAGATTACGGAGCAGTGTCTTGATTTTGCGACAGGCTTTGGTCATCCTGGTAATTTACGAAGGGTGACTGGCTATTATCCTTTCGGTACTGATCGTCCTGAATCCGGTAAAATTAAATTTGAGCAAGCAGCGGATGGACAAATAACCAGTTATCGCTATGAGGCCGGAGGAATAGTCCCTGCGCTGGCTCCGTCTGATACAGGTTTTATACCCGGGCGGGGCTCTGAAATTCGTCAAATCGTCACCCGTGGCACGGTAAAAAGTCCAAAGGGGCTTGCTGATAAGACTACCCGCGAAGTTTCTATTGTCAATGCCTTTGCTCAGGTTCTGTTTAGTGAGACCCAGGTTTATACCGGTAGTGGATATGAGCAGATCAGCTGGCAACTCAACGAACTTGATTCTTTGGGTAGAGTAAAAAAGGAACTTAAGTCGGATGGCAGTGAGACTGAAACCAGCTGGAGCTGTTGCGGAAAAGAGTTTGATGTTGATGTGAATGGCCGTAAAAGCAGCTTCATCTACGATGCCTTAAACAGAATTGAATCGGAGACAGTTCCGGGGCCTGTGGGGCCGATTATTACCAGCTACAATTACGACGCGGCAAATCGTAGATTAGGGCACATTCGCTCAGCAGGTAATCTCAGTCAGACACTTCAAAAAAAATATGATTTGGCAGGTCGACTACTTTCAAGTGCTGAGGCTGGACTTATAACCCGTTATGAATATGAGCCCAGAAGCACCATAGTCACCAAGCCTGGTGGAGCCACTGAAATTACCTCAAAATATCAGGATGGCCAGATAAAAAGCATTGCCGGTAGCGGGGTGGTGGATCGTTTCTATAGCTATGGGGTTCATGCTGACGGCAGCAGATGGACGAAAATTTATTTTGCCTTTGCTGATTCACCACGGTGGCAGAAAACCACAACTGATCCATTGGGCAGAGTCGTAAAGATAGAAAGTCCGGGTTATGAGACTATTGAGGTTGTTGAACATGTTTATAACCGGAAGGGACAACTTATTCGCACTTCCACCGGCGGTCGGGCAGACACCATTTACCTCTATGATGAATTGGGCAATCAGGTTGCTTCTGGCCTGGATGTTGATCAAAACCGTCAACTGGATTTAGCCTCGACTGATAGGATAACCGGGCAATCTCTTGGGTATGTTCTTAAAGATGGTGACTGGTGGCAGGAGGCTCAGCAACAGGTGTATGCCACAGTTAATGACGCTGTCCCGACAATTACCGCTATCCAGCGCACCCGACTCACCGGCCTTGGTGAAAAAAATTTGACTGCCGAGCAACATATGTATGACGTGCACGGTAACCTGACTGTGGCAAGAATATATACAGATCGCAATAGGCAAACTGTCACCAGCATAATTGATCATCCTGATTCTGTTATTGACGCTGTTGTCACCAGGATAAACGGCCTGGCCGCATCCTCCACCTCCAAAAGCGGTATCACTCATACTTTTTCGTACGACGCGTTGGGCAGAAGGATAGCGGTCATTGATCCTCGTACTGGTAAACAAGCCACTCATTACCATGGAAATGGTCAGGTTGCATGGACTGAAAATGCAGCCGGTAACCGCACAACTTATGGTTACCACGCGGAAACAGGACGGAAGATCTGGGAGAGAAATTCCGCCGGAAAGTATAGTCGATATGCCTATAATGACCATGGGCAATTGACCCGTAATTGGGGCGATGTTCCTTATCCGGTGCAGTATGTTTACGATGATTTCGGCCAGCGCAGTGAGATGCATACATTTCGAGATGGTAGTATTTGGAGTGAAGAGGCATGGCCAGCGAAAACAGGTCAGGCGGACAGAACAATTTGGCATTTTCATGAACCAAGCGGCCTGCTTGAAAGTAAGGAGGATGCCAAAGGATATGCAATAAGGTACAGCTATTTGCCGGGTAATATGTTGCATACTCGTACTTGGGCCAGACAAGGTGGGAATGTTGTTACTGCTTACGAGTATGATCCGGCCACCGGTGAAATTGTCACCATTGATTACAATGACGACACGCCGGACATCTCCTTTAGCTATAACCGCCAAGGTCGCAAGTATTCCATCACCGATGCGCTGGGTAGCAGAATTTTCTTTTACACAGATACATTGCAGCTGGAGTCAGAATCCATAAGCGGTTTTATACAGACGACCATTTACCGTGATTATGAATTAAAGGGTGTCAAAGGTAGAAATACTGGTTTGCACCTTGATGATGGCTACGAGGTAAGCTACGGCTATGATGGGTATGGTCGTTTTGAAACAGTTGACTGGCAGTATGGCAGCCGAAGCAACTCTGCTACCTATCACTACTTGCCTGATTCCTATCTTATCCACGAGCTTGTTTTAAACAGTGGCACAAAGACCATTTATGACTATGAACCACATCGTAATTTGAAAACTGCAATCCGTAATTCTCATAACGATACTCTCATCTCAGAATATGTTTACCAATATGATATTCTTGCTCGGCGAAAAAACGTCAGCAACAGCGGTATTGCCTTTGACAAAGCGGCTTTCACCTCCTATGCTTATAACAACAGAAGTGAGCTTGTAGAATCCGAGCGCTATCTCGGCAATAATGTCATCAACACAAGTGATCAGATCTGGGAAGAGAATAGAAGTTACCAGTATGATGCAATCGGCAACAGGGATATTTCCACTCTTGGTGCTGAAAATTCTCAAGCCAGCATTGATTACCAGACAAACGCTCTTAACCAGTACGAGGCGATAACCGGCGGTAGCCTGAACGATCTGCAGTACGATGAAGATGGCAATCTCATAGGTTATACAAAGAATGGCAAGAAATATTTGTCGGTCTATAACGCTGAAAATCGTTTGATTAAGGTTGCTGCAGTAGACCCGAGCCTTGGCGACACCAAATCCGAGTTCCTGTACGATTATATGGGGCGCCGGGTAAGCAAGACTGTCTCAACCTGGAACGGTGCAAGTTGGCAACAAGCCAAAATAAAACTGTTTATCTATGACGGTTGGAACCTCATCGCTGAGCGTGATGAAACGAAGCAAACCCAAGCCGTTTATGCCTGGGGCCTGGATCTGTCTGGCAGCCTGCAAGGGGCAGGAGGCATTGGCGGTTTACTTGCCCGGGTTGATGTTGCTGCTGATAAGGCCCATTTGTATTTGTATGACGCAAACGGCAATGTCGGCCAGCTAGTGGATGCCGAGGATGGGGTGTTGGAGGCTGCTTATGAGTACGATCCTTATGGTAATGGGATTCGGGCTCAAGGTGCATATGCGGAGATGAATCCGTTTAGGTTCAGTACAAAATACTGTGATAGTGAGATAGGACTCTACTATTACGGGTACCGATATTATGTGCCTGAGTTGGGTCGGTGGTTGACTCGTGATCCTCTTAGTGAAGAAGGTGGATTGAATCTTTATGCTTTAATATTGAATAATGCCATTAATGGTATAGACCTTATAGGGTTAAAGACAACATTTTCTGTTAGAATGGTGGCACTTCAAATCGGTATTGGAGGTATTATAGGAAATGCCACAGCTGTAAGTGATTGTGTAGATGGGAAAAGGTATGTGGCCACATATAATGTGTGGGGTGGTACCATTGGCGCTGGTGTGAATCTACGAGGAATAAAAGATATTTTGAGTTGGTTTACTAAAAATTTAACTGGAGTTTCAAAGGCTAAAACTTTTGAAATTGAACCTGATTACCCACCTTCTATTCTTTCATGGATAGATGCCGAGGGACCAGCTGTATCACTGGGGTATAGTGCTGGATTAATTGATATGGAAGTTAGTCCTCATGAAGGAGGTAGAGGGCATCAAAGAGGTAAAAATGCAGATGTGAAAATAATTACTCATGGATTTAATGGTGATATTGGTGTGCAGCTAGTAAGTGCTAGTGGTATATCCTTATATCAAAATAAAATATGGCAGGAAGACTGCTGTGAGAAGAGGCCATAAAATTCTAATTATAAAGAAAAATAAATATATCATTCTGGTTGTTACATTTTGTCTATTAGTTGTCTTTTTAGGTTTAAGGCAATTACTTGTAAATTCTGGATCTTTTCAGTTAGCTATGAAAATAGTAGAGAATAATGCTGAATTACAGCAACATCTTGGCAAACCTATTGACCATAAGTTTCTTGTGATGGGTAATGTCTCTTTTTCTGACGGGTGGTATGCAGATTTGGAAATACCACTATATGGACCAGAGGGGAATGGTATGTTGATTGGGGAAGCAAAAAAAAATGCTAACAACGCGAAGTGGGTTTTCAGTGAGCTCTTTGTTGCGCTAAGCAACGGAGAATCAATCAATCTTCTTCCTTTGTCATCAAAAGAAATTACAGAATGAGCATCTCTTGGATTGTTGAATACATCACTTGGCCATTAACCGAGTTTCTGTTTGCGCTATTTGCTTTTCTTGTTATTTTTTTTGCAATTAAAAACAAGAGTTTCTCTCATCTATATGAGCCTTCTAGTAAAGAAGGAAGAAAATTGTGTTATTTGTTGGCGGTAATTTTTTTATTGGTTGTAATTAATTCATTTTTAGCGGGACATTGAAAGGTTGTCGGAGCGTCGGGGTCAAGGCGGGGTCAGGTCTTGCAAAGCCACATTTGTTGTGATACCTTAATTCCATGGCAAGACCACTAAGACTAGAATATCCCGGCGCTGTTTATCATGTCACTGCGCGCGGCAACCAGCGCCAGGAAATTTTCCTGGATGATACAGACAGGCTAAACTGGCTCACCCTTTTAGCCAAAACGTGCGAAAGGTTTAACTGGATCTGTTATGCCTACTGTCTGATGTCCAATCATTATCATTTAGTTCTGGAAACCCCAGATGGAAATTTGTCAAAAGGTATGCGCCAACTCAACGGTGTTTATACTCAGAACTTCAACCGGCGCCACCTGCGAGTCGGTCATGTTTTTCAGGGCCGGTATACATCTATTTTGGTGGAGAAAGACAACTATCTCCTAGAACTTTGTCGATATGTTGAACTAAATCCCGTTCGGGCAAAAATGGTAAAGGTTGCCGAAAAATGGCCGTGGTCAAGTTTTCTTGCAAAAATCGGTCGTGCCCCTCAGCCTCCCTGGCTTTTTTGTGAGGTCATTCTTTCGTACTTCGCAATGAACAAGGTTAAGGCTCGCAAGTCCTATGGGGAATTTGTAAATGCCGGTATTCAAGAACCCTCGATCTGGGGAAAACTTCAGAATCAGATTTTTTTAGGTGACGAGTCTTTTATAAATCGGCATCAGGAGTTTTTGTCTGATCCTTCCGATCTTTCCGAAATTCCATCTCCGCAACGCAATCCACCCATAAAGCCGCTTTCTTTTTTCAAAAGTGAATACCCAAGTAGCAGAGAAGCGATAGCTTATGCATATCTGTCCGGCCATTATTCCATGAAAGAAATCGGACGTTATTTTGGAGTTCATTATTCAACTGTGAGTCGTGCGGTGAAAAGGCTGGAAAGCATCTAGATGTGGCTTTGCAAGACCTGACCCCGTCTTCGCGTCTTCGGTCTAGATGTTCTAGATCTCTACATTCCATTTGAAGGAGCAAATTGGTTTGGTTCACTTTGTGATGGCATCCATGATGTGCCAAAAGTGGCTTACAGGGGAGTTCCTTTAGAGGGCGGATTTAAAATGACCCAAAAAAGCCGCGATGCATGGGTGAAATGCACAGTACAGAAAAAAAGTGGTCTTTGGGGGAGAACATATGTTTCGCAATGGGTATTTGCAAACACCTATTAACAAGTTTTTTTATGTGATGATTTGGGCGGGAATCTCTTTTTTGATCACAGGTTGTGCCGCCGATTCAAGCCAGGTTCTTTATAATGCAATAAACGAAAGAGAATTGGACACCCTGAAAGAGTTGCTTTCGGAGGATCAATTATTAGCTAATACCGTTTTTTTTGATAAATTTAACTCACCAACTGCTGTTGAGACTGCCGTAATTGTCAACGACGAGAATATAGTCAGCCTTTTGTTAAGCAAAGGTGCAAATCCGTTAATTGAAAATTGGGTAGGACTTAATGCTCTCCATATGGCAGCATTTCACGGCAAAACGAAAATTGCTCAAATTCTTTTAGACTACGGGGTCGATATTAATGTAAGATCAAAACAGGAGTCAAAAGAAACTTTTGGGGCAACACCATTAATGTACGCAGCACTCCGGGATCATTCAGAAACAGTTTTGTTTTTAATTGAAAATGGAGCGGAAATTAACCTAAAAGACAGTTATGGAAAGACAGCGTTGTTTTATTCTTTGTTTCGTACTAGCAAAGGACTAGAGTCTTTTGATATTCTATTGAAAAATGGAGCCCATGCTTGTGAAGTCGATAAAAATGGTATGAACATTTTGGACTTAGCAGTGAAAAGTAATAGGCTTGAGGAGGTACAGATAATTTTATCAAACTATTAGTATGAAGAAAATATTAGAGGTATTGTTGGTTATTGTTTTTGTTGTCTTTCTCTCCGTAATGTTTTTGTGGAGACAAGAGGAATCCAATACAATTGTAGATCAACATAAACAAGAAAACGCCTATGGTAATAGGAAGATCACTCATTAAGCGCCCATCACTGAGAGTCCCTCTGTTTTTTAAATATTTCATTTTTCCCCTCCTTTCTAGTTGCTGTTGTAACACCACCTGGATTACAATCAAAAAATTGACCTAAACATTAGGATCCAAGGCATAAAAAATCAGTGTTTCTCTAAATTGAGAAGCCGTCTTTGTGTGCTGAAAATAAATCCAACAGGAGTTGGGAATGACGAAAAAAGCATTGATAACCGGTGTAACAGGGCAGGATGGAGCATATCTTGCCGAGTTTTTGCTCAAAAAAGGTTATGAGGTTCATGGCATTAAACGCCGGAGTTCCATGTTTAATACGGCCAGGATAGACCATTTATATCAGGATCCACATGTGGAAAGTCGTAATTTCGTCTTGCATCATGGTGACCTCACTGATTCAACAAGCCTTATCCATATAATTGAAAAGGTTCAGCCTGATGAGATTTATAATCTTGCCGCCCAATCCCATGTGGCTGTTTCCTTTGAGGAACCGGAATATACGGCAAATTCAGATGCTCTGGGCACCCTGCGCCTGTTGGAGGCCATTCGGATTCTTGGGTTAACGGAAAAAACCAAATTTTATCAGGCCTCAACCTCAGAGTTGTTTGGCAAGGTGCAGGAAGTGCCTCAAAAGGAGACAACTCCATTTTATCCACGTTCCCCCTATGCTGTGGCAAAGCTCTATTCCTATTGGATTGTGGTCAACTATCGTGAAGCTTACGGTATGTATGCCTGTAATGGCATCCTTTTTAATCATGAGTCACCCTTGCGGGGTGAGACATTTGTAACCAGGAAAATTACCAGAGCCTTTGCGCGAATTGTTCTCGGCTTGCAGGATTGTCTGTATCTAGGAAATATGGATGCGAAACGTGATTGGGGCCATGCCCGCGATTATGTGGAAATGCAATGGCTCATGCTGCAGCAGGATGAGCCGGACGATTTTGCCATAGCTACCGGCAGGCAATATTCTGTGCGAAATTTTGTTGACGCTGTTGCCGGGGAGCTCGGGATCTCTTTGCGGTGGCAAGGAAAAGGGGTTGATGAAGTTGGCATTATTGACAAAATTTCTATCAAAAAATCAGCTGCATGCGATAAACATAGGAATATCAAATTTGATGCACATAACCTTAAACCGGGTGATGTCATTATTCGCGTTGATCCTCGTTATTTCCGCCCCACCGAGGTGGAGACGTTGTTAGGTGACGCGTCAAAAGCCCATGAGAAGCTTGGCTGGAAGCCCAAAATAAGCTTTAAGGAGCTGGTTCGGGAAATGACCTGCGCTGATCTGGAAGAAGCGCAACGTGATGCTCTCTGTAAAACAGAAGGATTTAAAACATTTAGTTATCATGAGTAATACAGATTGCCGTATCTACGTTGCCGGTCATCGTGGGCTTGTGGGCTCAGCCATTGTCAGACAGCTTGAGTCGCAAGGGTATACCAATATTATCACCCGTACGAGCAGTGAGCTGGATCTTATCAACCAGCAGGCGGTGGCGGATTTTTTTGCCCAGGAAAAACCGGGATATGTTTTTCTGGCTGCGGCTAAAGTCGGTGGTATCCATGCTAATGATACCTTCCGGGGTGAATTCATCTATAATAATTTGATGATCCAGACCAACATCATGCATCAGAGTTCTCTTCATGGGGTGAAACGCCTTCTTTTTCTAGGCAGCTCCTGCATCTATCCGAAACTGTGCCCCCAGCCCATGAAGGAAAAATATCTGATGACCGGCCCTCTGGAGCCGACAAATTCACCCTATGCCGTGGCCAAAATAGCCGGTATCGAAATGTCCTGGGCCTATAACAGCCAATACGGCACCCAGTTCATCCCGGTTATGCCCACCAACCTGTACGGCAACAACGACAATTTTGATCTGGAAAACTCCCACGTTCTGCCTGCTCTCATTCGTAAATTCCATTTGGCAAAAATGGCCATGGAGGAAGATGTCCTGGCGATTAGGCAGGATGAATTAAGATTCGGACCAATCCCGGCAGACATCAAGAAGTCCATTGGTCTTTCTGCCGACGGCAAACTGTCATCTGTTAACGCTCCGCAGGTGATTGTCTGGGGAACTGGCACACCAAAAAGAGAATTTCTCCATGTTGACGATATGGCGGATGCCTGCGTTTTTATTATGGATATTGACCGTGAATCTCTGCCGCCAGCTATCAGCCACCTTCCAACTCTTCTCTTTAATATCGGCACTGGTAAAGATCAGACTATCAAGGAGTTGGCCCTTATGGTAAAAGAGACTGTCGGTTTTAAAGGGCAGCTCATTTTTGACCAATCAAAGCCTGATGGCACTCCACAAAAGCTACTGGATGTGTCCCGGTTAGATAACCTTGGTTGGAGCGCGAAGATTGATCTGCAGGAAGGAATCGATCAGGTTTACCAGTGGTATAAAGCTGAGTTGAATAGTTACTGAAAAAAAGAGTAAATAAAGAGTTATGAGCAATACAAAAATTTTGGTTACCGGTGGGGCTGGCTTTATCGGGGCGAATTTTGTCCGTTATGTCCTGGAGAAGCGGCCTGAATGGCATATAGTGAATCTCGATGCACTGACCTATGCCGGAAATTTAATAAGTCTTGCGGATTTACCGCCTGAGCAGCAAAAACGGCATACCTTTGTCCATGGAGATATCAGGGATAGAGCGTTACTGGCTGAACTCTTTCAGCAGCACCATTTTAATGGTGTGGTGCATTTTGCCGCCGAGTCGCATGTTGATCGTTCCATTGAAAGCCCCATGGATTTTGTAGACACCAATGTGGGCGGTACCTGTGAACTGCTGCAGGCAAGTTTGGCCTTCTGGCAGCAAAACGGGCAGCCAGCTTCCTTTCGTTTTCATCATGTCTCAACAGATGAAGTATATGGCAGTCTGGGGGCTGAGGGCAGTTTTACTGAAGAAACCCCTTACGATCCATCAAGCCCCTATTCTGCCTCAAAAGCTGCTTCTGATCATTTTGTCCGTTCCTATTCCAGGACCTACGGTTTGCCGGTTCTGATAACGAATTGTTCCAATAATTATGGCCCGTATCAGTTTCCGGAAAAGCTCATCCCTTTGATGACTTTAAATATTTTGGAAAATAAACCCTTGCCTATCTATGGTGAGGGGAAAAATATTCGAGATTGGTTGTATGTGCTGGATCATTGTGAAGCTCTTCTGCGGGTTTTTGAAGAAGGGCAACCCGCCTCAACGTATAACATCGGAGGTGGGGAGGAACTCACTAATATTGAAATTGTCCGAATGCTCTGTTCTCTCCTGGACGAAAAGCTGGATAGGGCACCGCGAACATCCGAATCGCTTATTACCTTTGTGAAAGATCGTCCCGGGCATGATTTTCGGTATGCAATTGATGCCTCAAAAATTAGCAGTGAGCTGGACTGGCAACCTAAATATACATTCAAAGATGCGTTACGCTCAACGGTTGATTGGTATCTGGCCAATATGCAATGGGTTGATTCGATCCGTTCCGGAGACTATCGGAAGTGGCTGGAAATTAATTACGAGAAACGGTAGGAGAATTAATGAAAGGTATTATTCTAGCAGGGGGCTCGGGAACCCGCCTCTATCCAATCACACAGGTTGTCAGTAAACAGCTTTTGCCTGTATATGACAAACCGATGATCTATTACCCGCTTTCTGTGCTGATGTTAGCTGGGATTCGTGAAATACTTATTGTCTCAACGCCGGTAGACTTGCCAAGGTTTAAGGAGTTGTTGGGAGATGGTTCCAAATGGGGTATTTCTTTTTCATATGTTGAGCAGCCTGAACCGGAAGGGTTGGCCCAGGCTTTTATTCTGGGGAAAAATTTTATCGGCAAAGACAATGTCTGCATGATCCTAGGGGATAACCTTTTTTATGGCCATGGCCTTACTGAAAAATTAGAAAGAGCTACGGCACGTGAAAGTGGAGCCACGGTTTTCGGCTATCAGGTAAGCGACCCTGAGCGTTATGGAGTTGTCCATTTTGATAAGTCCGGTAAGGCCATTGACATAGAAGAGAAACCGGCAAAACCGAAATCAAATTTTGCGGTCACCGGACTCTATTTTTACGACAATCAGGTGGTGGATATTGCGGCAGATATTAAACCATCTGCCCGAGGTGAGCTGGAAATTACTGATGTTAATCTTGCCTATCTCCGGAGCGGGAAACTGTTTGTGGAGAAAATGGGCCGGGGAATTGCCTGGCTTGATACCGGCACCCATGATTCACTGCTCCAGTCTTCCCGGTTTATCGAAGTCATTGAAAAACGTCAGGGCCTTAAAGTTGCCTGTGTTGAGGAGATTGCCTATTTTATGAAATACATTGATGCCACCCAGGTAGAAAAATTGGCCCAACCACTCCTGAAAAATGGTTATGGCCAATACTTGATGAATCTTCTTAGGCAGGAAACATACGAATGAAAGTGATTGAGACAGACCTTCCTGGCGTACTTATCCTTGAGCCGAGAGTGTTCAAAGATGATCGGGGCTCTTTTCTGGAAACGTTTCAGAAGCAAAGGTATGAGGACGTAGGGATTGCTGTTGATTTTGTGCAGGACAACCTGTCGTATTCAACAAAGAACACCTTGCGTGGTCTCCATTTTCAAAATCCAAAAGGGCAAGCCAAGTTGGTACAGGCCGTCCAGGGCGTGGTGTATGATGTGGCTGTGGATATCAGGGTTGGCTCACCGACCTTTGGAAAATGGGTCGGTGTAGAGCTTTCCGAGCAAAATCATCGGCAGATTTATATCCCGGCAGGGTTTGCCCATGGTTTTGTGGTATTAAGTGAGAATGCCATTTTTTCTTATAAATGCAGTACATTTTATTCCCCTGAAGATGAGGGGGGAATTATATTTTCTGATCCTGGAATCAATGTTGACTGGCCTGGAGGAGCTTTTGTGCTTTCACCAAAGGATGAAACCTATCCCTGTTTAAGCGATATTGATCCGCAAACTTTGCCCCGGTATAATGAATAGCTCTTTTAAAATTTTGGTCACCGGCATTAATGGTCAGGTCGGTTGGGAGCTGCACCGAAAATGTTCTCTTGCTGGTTTTGAGGTCATCGGCTGCGACCGCAATGATCTGGACATTACTGATCAACAGGCGGTGGAAGCAAAAATACACCAATCGCATCCTGATATTGTCATAAATTGCGCCGCTTATACGGCAGTTGATCAGGCTGAAACAGATGTGAAACAGGCCTACGCGGTTAATCGTGATGGCCCTGCTTTCCTTGCCGAAAATTGTGCCCTATTATCCATTCCCCTGATTCACATTTCCACGGATTATGTTTTTGATGGTCAAGCGACTCAACCCTATACGGAAGACGATCCTGTCAATCCACTCGGAGTTTATGGCAAGAGTAAAGAGGCTGGAGAGAAGGAAATCCGTAAGCGGCTTGATAATCACCTGATTATCCGTACTTCCTGGGTCTATGGGATACATGGGCAGAATTTTGTTAAGACCATGTTGCGGCTTGGAGGCGAAAGAGAGGAGCTCCGGGTTGTAGTTGACCAATGGGGTTGTCCAACTTTTGCCGGTGATCTGGCAGATGCGTTACTGGAAATTACTCGAAAAATTCAACAGGGCGGCCCCATTCCATGGGGAACGTATCATTGCTCTGGAACCACCAAGACCTCATGGCATGGATTCGCGGAGCAGATTTTTGAGATGGCCCGGGATGTAATGCCATTGCAAGTAAAGAGAGTTGTACCAATTCCAACAAGTGAATTTCCAACTCCTGCCAAACGGCCGATGTATTCAGTTTTTGATTGCTCGCGTATTAAAAGCGCATTTGATGTGGAGCTTGGGATACTTCACTCAGGTATTGAAAAGCTGATAAAACAATGAAAACCTTCCCATTGGTATGGGATTTCAAAACTGAAATTTACTGAGTAGATTTCATCCTATCAAGCCGCGCAGGCTTATCACAAACAAAGAAGCGCCGGTGATAAAGGCTATGCAGCGGTAGTCATTACGCAATTCTCCCATCAATACTTCAAAACTGAAAAAGAAAATTATTGTTTTTGTCGCAAGAAATCCCATGTGATAGCTTTGAATTTGTGGGTCCGGCAGGTTTGGTATCACCAAGGCAATAAACAAAATAAGAAAATCCAGAGGACTCGTTTTAAATCCTTGCTGTCTTCTGGTAAATTTTAAGGTCAGGATGCTGAAAACAACTAACAATACAATGATGATGTTGTAACCACGTTTCAGGTTATCATCAAACCAGGCCGGGCTCATAATTTCGCTTTGATACATTGTCATGGGTATTAATAACAAAAGCGAAATTCGAATAATATGACTGAGCCAACTTTTTCTGACAAAGGCGATGGCTATAAGGGTCAGCAGTAACGCACTATTTATCCACACAACGTTCTGGTGAATTTGAACTGGAAGAAAACAGGAGAAGAGCAATAAGGCCGAAACACTGATTCTTAGGCTCTGAAAAGAAAATTTGATAAGAATACTTTTTTCTTTCAGTGTTTTAAGGTTTCCCTTAATAAGTTTGTCCAAAAGATCCGTTCGGGTGAATTGCCAATCTGTAAAATCTGTGTACCAGAATCCTACCAAAATTATCCCTGAGAAAATTCCATAAAAAATCAGTAAAAGCCAATCTGAAGAGAATCGCAATGCATAGGCTGAGGTAATCAACAGGGTCTGTAACAGATAGATCACAAATACAGCCTCAGTATGATAAAAGCCAAGGCGCATAAATTTATGGTGAAAGTGGTTCTTGTCAGCAATAAACGGGGATTTCTTTTTGATAATCCGTTCGGACATTACTGTCAGAGTGTCAAGAATTGGGAAGCCAATGAGCAACAATGGTAAAACCGGGCTTAGCGGTGTATTGGTTTGGGTGAGTGAAAGGGACAAGGTGACAGCGAGAAACCCTAATAATTGACTGCCTGTGTCTCCCATGAAAATTGTAGCCGGAAAGGTATTAAAACGTAAGAAGCCCAGGGTTGCCCCACTCATAGCCAGGGCAATGAGTGGTATTTCAAAATTGTCCCCCTGGTAGGCCAAAAAAGCAATGCAGAGAAACGTCAGCAGGGAAATACCGCCAGCCAACCCGTCAAGACCGTCCGCAAGATTAATGGCATTGGTGACTCCGACGATAACAACCATTGTGAGGGGAATCGCTATAATATCAGGAATAACAATCCCTTGCGGCAGCAGCATGCCAAATGATGTAATCATCACGCCTCCCTGAAAAACAACAATACTGGCTGCAGCGATCTGGGCCAGAAATTTCTTTTTGTAGCTCAGGTTTTTCAGGTCATCAATAAAACCGAAAATTACGATTACCCCGGCACCAAGCATAATTGATCGGGTTAATTGGGTCCATTCTATCATGAACAGCACAGGAATTGCCGCACCCAGTGCCATGGCAAGCCCACCTATTTTGGGCATGGGCTTTAGGTGTACTTTCCGCTCGTCAGGGATATCGACAACGTTTAGTTTGATAGCCCAGCTTCTCATCACAGGAATCAAGCTAATGGTGATGAATAGGGAAAGAAAAAGGGTAGTGAAAAATATCATTTCTTCTGTGTCTATTCTGGCAGAAAGGTGTTTAAGGTTGGAATGACATCTGCAGTAAACTGTTGCAGCCTTTTTTCTGCCTCTTGCTCTGATTGGTTGATAGGGGTGATAAGGCGCACGAGAGATCCGTCGGTTCGTTGCCGGGTTAAGGCATCCCAAAAGGCGAAAAACTTCATTTGATAAGCGTTGGTGAGATTGCGGCCACGTTGGGGAAACCAGTAGTAGGTTAGCTGTTTGAAATTGCCTTTTTGCATTACAGCTCTGTTGACTTCCATTGTTGTTTCTTGAAAAGGAATCGACACTGTCCCCGATTTATGGAAAATCCAACCGCCACCAGGCAGGCATGAGGCTGGTGAGTGTATTGACTCGCCTTTACGCTGGCTTTCGTAATAGGCGACATAAAAGTTGATTGGCTGGCCTTTTTCATTCTTATAGTCAATTATTGTGTAATCGGTGAAACTAAGCTCATCTATAAATTCTTGTTCCATGGGTTGGTTGGTGCCGTGCCAACCGTTAAGCTGCAATGGAAACTGATTAAGAGACTTTGCAATTGGGATATTTTCACGGAAATTTATTCCCTGTGTCACTGCAAGGGTTGTTCCGAGTACTATTGATGCAACCCAAAAATGTGGTTGAGAGAGTACTGCAAAGATTCCCTCCCTGGAGCCTAAGTGTGAGGATGTGTCAGTCCTTTGGCTGAGGAGGGCTTCTGGTTCTTGTGATTTGCTCGGGAAAATTTTTCTCAGAAATTGCATCTCTACTAGTAGAATGGCGAATGAAAACATGAAAATAAACCAGCCGGAAAAGTCATGGAAAAAGCCTTCAGCAACCACCGGTCCCCAAAATTGATAGAGAAAGCCAACTGAAGCGATTCTCAGGCTGTTTGTGAAAATTGAGATAGGGATTGTTGACAGAACCAGAATTATTTTTTTCCAGAAAGATGCCTTGAAAAAATAGGCCATCAGAAGGCCTAAAACAATGAGCGGAATGAGATAACGAAGGCCGCTACAGGCATCAACTACCTGTAATTGGGTGAAGCCAAGGTCAATGACATTTCCTTCCCGATATGCTGTCATCCCTGATAGTTGCAGCATGGCAACTCCCAATTGGGATGAGACCAATTTTAGATGGAGAGATATTTTAGTGTAAATAAAAGCAGGAGGAGGGAACATGGTCAGGATGAAAAAAATTGGAAACGTGAGAGATGTGAGTTTTTTCCAACCTAAATGAAGCCAGCAAACGCCAATGAGTAAAAACCATGAAGAAAGATAAAGGCTGTAATATTCACCTCCAAGTTCCCCTAGAAAATAAAATGAAATGCCTAATGAAAGCGGAAATAGAGCGAGCCATGAAGGAGTTGTGGGTATTTCGTTAAGCTCTTCTATTTTTTCCCAGATTAAATAAAGGACAATAAATGGTACGAGATAGCAATAGTTGTAATCATCACGTTGCCAGCCGAGTATCATAAATTGAAAGGCGGAATAGAATAATCCGGCAAACAGCACTCCGTAGACAAAAACAGGCACGAAAAATTTTGTCCCTAAAAAAACGTTTGGTGATGACTGGTCATCCATTATAATTCCTTAATATGGGTGCTATAATATTATCTTGGTGGACGATAAAGATACTGAGGTAATTTGCTCAAAGGCTTAAAAAACAGAGTCCATGGGTAAGGAGAAAGTTCGTTGATCTTCCAGGCCAATTTGTCATTCCTGTTTGCGTTTATTCTATTTTTAAGGGAAGCGTTGCTGATTCCACCACTACGCATTTTGACTATCACTTCAGGTAAATAACTGGATGTTATTCTGTATCTTACCAAAAAGCGTAACATTAACTCGTAGTCAGCAGCTGAACCAAGTTCAAGGTTGAAATTTCCATATTTTTCATAAATGTTACGCCGGACAAAAAAAGTTGGGTGTGGAGGCATCCAGCCCCAGTAGAATTTTCGGTAA
>PJEL010000930.1_pt1 | contig 32120 bp, 32 predicted proteins | sample 1853271 | NCBI WGS metagenome assembly PJEL01 (sample SAMN08108733, study PRJNA415343) | Invertebrate metagenome, whole genome shotgun sequencing project. | host: Globobulimina | place: Sweden: Gullmar Fjord | collected 2015-08 | reverse complement strand
GACGAACATAGACTGCTTCGCAAGTCGGCAATTCGCCGCTCCCCTGGCGGGGAGTCTGACGAAGTGCCCATTATGTACGCCAGCTCACAGGCCATGGCCTTGCCTCCGGACTTGACCTCTCCAATTGCCGGTCAAGTCCTGCTTCTGCTCCCATGACCTGCAAACTGACGAACATATGTTGGTGAAACCTAAACAATCCGCAGCTGCCCCGACGGCCCTCCAGAATCTGGAGGATATGTACGCCAGCTCACAGCCCATGGGTTTGACTCCGGACTTGACCTCCTCGATGAGGTGACAAGGTCGGACATGCCTTGCACATCCGTTGCACCTCGTCCAGATACTGGATCGGTATGCAACAGACCGCTCTAGTCGCCGGCCCTCCCCAATTTCCAGCCCGGGTGACAGGTAGCCCACGTCGCTGGGCTCTCGACTTCGCGATTATCGGCGGCGTGACATCGGTGCTGGCGCCGCTGTTCGCCTTTGGATCACCGGTCTTCGCCGTCGCAGCCGGGTTCTGGGGCGCGGCGACCGGAATGGCCATCGGGCGTCTGCTGCCGGAGACCCTCGAGCGGGTGCGCGGCCGATTCCCGATCCCGGTGCTGCTCGCGCTCGGCGTGCCGATCGGGGCGGTGTGGGGCGGTGTCACCGGGGCCCTCGCAGGCCTCACGCTCGGTTCGGCCGACACCGCGCTCTTCGGCGCGATGGTCGCCAGTGTCGCGGGGGCAGTCCAGTTCGGCTGGCTCTGGTTCCCCTACACCTTTCTCACGGTGTTGAACCGAACCACCATCCCGGTAGTGGCCGCCGCCTGTGTCGTGGCTCCGACGCTGGGCTGGCTCGGCATTATGGCGCTCGTGGGGGCGTTCGGTCCCCTGGCATTTTGACCAACTCCCGGTCCCGTTTGTGTTCAAAGCTGAGTGACAGCACGCCATAAGGCGCTAGGATTCCGCCATGGACGATGTCTTCAAGCCGCCCGAGGAACGCGGAGGCCTCATCCCTTGGCGGCTTGCCGGCGCTGGGTGCCTTGGCAGCATCGCTCTGGCGGCCGCCTTCGTGACCGTCGCTGGTTTGTTGCAGGACCTGGTGTACCTGCCTCAGGACCGGGCGATGGGGCCTGGCTCTCTCCTCGGCGCTGTCATCGGCTCGGTGCTTCGCACGGGTTGTTTTGGCACGGTGTCCCTGCTCGCCTTCGGAGCGGCGCGCGCTGTCTATAGCCCCGAGGAGTACGGCACCGAGGCAATCTCCAGTTCCGAGCTGCAAGATATCTACGCGCGGGAGCGGCTCTCCGAGCGCGATCTCGGCGACCCTGGCCCCTATGCCGACTCGGAGCCCTTCGAGCTGGTCGACGTGTACGAGCACATCGACGCGACCAAGTTCCCGGCGAAACACGTCCAGCTGTTGTCGGCCATCAAGGCGAGAGCGGAGCGCGAGTCAACAGATGGGCAGTGATGCTGGATTCCGCTACTGCATCTCGAACGCACCGATGTCGCAGGCGCCCGCCGGCCGGGGCTCGCCGCGCTGGTCGGATCCCAGGCAGCGGGTTGGATCAGCGCCATCTACCGCCGACCCTTGAGTCAGCGCGTGAGTCGAGGTCCAACCTCCGTTTTCTGCCAGATCCTCGAGATGGGCGTACTGATTGGGTGCGAGGAGGAGGTCATTGACCCCACCGACGATCGTGCAGCTGGGGCCATCGACGATGATGTTGTGGCCAAGGGAGTTGAGCGTTCCGTCGCACGTGCTGCTCGGCCTGCCTGAATGGCCGATGAATGAGTCACCTACATAGACCGTCGCCCCGCTGTTGATGTTGAGGTCCATGCCGACGCCGGATAGTGCCCAGTTGCCGTCCGTCGTCGTGTTCAGCAGGGTCAGGTCGGTGTTGCTCGACGAGATGCCACCGCCCTCACCAAAGGCGTAGTTGCCGGAGATCGTGGTGTTGCGGATCTCCCACGGCACCAAGTATGTGCCCGTCGCCACGATTCCGCCGCCGTTGTTGACCGCGGTGTTCCCAGACAGCGTGCTCCGCCGGATCCAGGAGCTGGCGTCATAGGCGAAGACGTACATGCCGCCCCCGCCCGAGAGCGCGACGTTGTTGGCGACCGTTGTCTGACCCATCTGCAGCGTTCCTGAGACGAAGATCCCCCCACCGCTTCCTTCCGCGACGTTTTCCTCGATGTCCGACCGGTAGATGTACAGCGTGTCGGCGTGAAAGTGCACCCCGGCCCCGCTGGCGATCACGTAGTTGTCGTACAGGCGCACCCGCACGAGATCGAGGTTGGCACTGCCGCGGACGCGGATGCCGCCTCCGTAGTTCGCACTGCCGCCTTGGATCGTCATCTTCTCCAGGCGTACCGAGGTCGCGGTCGTGCCCGGAATGTCGAACACACGATCGTTGCCTGCGGCATCGACAATGGTGGTGTTCTTGAGGATGCCGACGACGGTCAGATCATCGGTGATCGACATGCTCGACAACACCGTGTAGTGCTCGTTGGAGAGCTGGATGGTGTCTGCGCCCGCGGAGGCGTTTGCCTGTTCGACGGCCGCACGCAGGCTGCAGTCACCCGAGCTGTCCAGACAGAAGCCGTCGTTGGGATCGTCGTCGGCGGTGTCGTTGGTCGTGTCGACGTCGAAGGTCGCTCCGAATGCGGTGGTGCAGAGGGGCAGGGCGATGAGAGGCAGCAGGGCCTTGAACATTGGGTCTCCATTGCGTTGTTTTGCCCGCGTCACTCGCAGGCAGCGCTTCTGAGTCCACCCAGCTCGCGATCTGGATCCCCAAAAATGCGCAGGAACAGCGCGACCTACTGGATGACGTAGTCCCCGAGGATGTCGCCGACGGCCTTGGCCCGGATCTCGAGCAGCTTGCCCTCCAGGTTCTCGTGGGTCGTCACCCGGACCTCGGGTTTCTCGGCGTCGTTGAGCGTCCACAGCGGGATCGCGCTGACGTCCTCGATGATCCGCGATCCATCTGGATTCTTCACCAGGGTGAACCGGAGCATGGCGCCGTCGCGAGTGTTTCCGCGACCGACGCTGCTGGTCTCCGGATCGTAGTTGGCGGCCATGTTGGAGACGAAGTTGCCGAGGCTGTAGATGACCAGCCCGTCTCCGATCCGAGCAATGGGCTGGAGCACGTGGGGATGGTGCCCGAGGATGACGTCGGCGCCGGCCTCGATCAGCTTCGGCGCGAGCTTGGGGTACTCGGGCAGCGGCTCGGTCCGGTACTCGTTGCCCCAGTGAAAAGACAGCACCACGAAGTCAGATCGAGCTGCAGCGGCCTCGATAGCGGAGGTCAGACGCTTCAGATCAGGTCGGAAGTGGATAGCGTCGCGGTCTGGGCCACAGTCCTCGCCTTCGCACTCGTCTCCGGCCCAGAAGACACACGCGTCGGTTGGCTCGCCGTTCTCGTCGATGTTGGTGAGGTCGGCGGTGGCCAGGAAAGCGACCTTGACGCCGTCGTGCTCCACGATCTGGGCCGCCATTGCTGCCTCACAGCTACGTCCGGCTCCAACTGGCAGCATTCCGCGGGTCTCGACGTTGGTCACCGTCTCGGTCAGCCCGGCGACTCCCTGGTCATAGGCGTGGTTGTTCGCCAAGGAGAGCACGTCGAACCCCGCTGCCTTCACGCCGTCGAGGAGCTCGGCTGGTGCGTTGAAGACCTCGCCGTGGGTGCCAGTGTGGGCGACGGGCGCGACGGGACCCTCGAGGTTTGCGAAGGCGATGTCGGCCTCTTCGACGAGGGGCTGGATGTCCTTGAAGACCAGGTCCCAACCCAACTTGGCTCCGGTGGCCTTCACGGCTCGGTGGGGGAGGAGGTCACCGACGGCGACCACGGAGACTCGGGACGGCTCGGGCTCGGGTGGGGCCGGCACAGGCTCGGGTGTCTCGGGAGCGACCTCCGGCATTGGTGGAGCGGGAGGTGGAGATGGGGAGCAGCCCAGGATCCAGAGGAGTGCAAGCATGGGGGAGGACTACCACGGGACGACCAGGTCGACCGCTACGACCGGAGTGCGTTCGCCAGCTCCACGACCAGGCGGATCTTCGGCGTGAGCCCGCACACCGACTGGACCGTCCACAGGCGGATCCAGTTGCTGTCTACGGTGGAGTTCCGGTGCCCGTGAACGATCTCCAGCAGCGGCGCTCGCACCTCGTCCTTGGCGAGGCGAGCGCGGACCGTTTTGGGATCTTCTGTCCTGAAGGCGAGGAGGGTGTCGAGGAAGAGGTCTCCGATCTCGCCGGTCTTATCTCCGTCTTTGCGGATCTCGATGTCGGTTCGGTCCGGTAGCGGCGGATCGATGGCGGCGGTCACCCCGCACTGGTATCGGCCCTTCTTCTCCATCTCGTCCACAAAGACCCGGATGCCATCCACTTCGCCGATCCAGCGGTCCCGCTCCAGCTTCAAGCCCAGATCCTTCATCTCGGCGCCGCGCCGTTTCCACTTCCAGCTCAGGTAGTAGGCGAGATCGGCAACCGCCCGCGCCCACTGGCCATTGTGGGTCATCTCCTCTTTAGTATAGGCCTCTATCAAGTCGCCTCTGAAGTGGATATTTCCGGAGCGGTGGATGCTCCAGACCTGCTTGCGTCGGTCCTCGTCTCCGAGCAGGAAGCGCAGGGCGTCGTCGGGGCCAACCAGACGGGGCCGGGTGGAGTTTGGCAGGAAGAGGTCGACGATGGACGTCGGCTGGTGGATCCCGAAGTCCGCAGGCAGTGCCTCGGGAAGCCTCACCTGGCAGATCGTTCGCCAGCTGCCGTTCTGGTCGTCCTGGCGGCTGGTGAGCCGAAGGGGAAGGTCGTTGAAATGACCCGTCAGGTGCACGTTCCCCGCCTTCATGTCTCTCAAGCCGAGCCACTCTCCGAGTTTGGCGCGGGCCTCTCGGCGGCGACGATTGGGCGCGTCGAGCATCTTGTTCAGGTCGGAGAGCATGTCCTCGAAGCCGTCTACGATCGCACGCAGCGCGCTGTTCAGAAGCGCGATCGGGTCGTCGTCTTCCTCTTCTTCGGGTCCTTCTTCTTCGTCAGTCACCCACTAGTAATAGTCACAGTTCTCGACGCTGGGAACCTCCAGCGTGAGGCTCTCGGTCCCAAAGGTGACGTCGTACGTGCCAGCGGCGAGGCCTTCCAAGCTGCAGCTGGTTGCCGGTCTGCCGCAGTCGTCGTCGCATCCGATGTTGCCCGTCGCATCCTCCCACGAGATGTCGCTGGTCAGCGTGATCTCGGTGCCGCTGACAACTGCGGTGCAGGACCCTTGGAAGGCACGGCTACAGTTGCCCGACATGCAGTCTTGGACGACGACGCTCACGGTGCTCTCGGTGTCGGCGTCCACGGTGCCGAAACAGACATCGCCCTCGTCGATGTAGCTGACGGGCTCCCAGCTCACGTCGGTGTCGGCGGTGTCGGTCGACGATCCTCCGCCTCCACAGGCGGTGAGGATGGCAACGGTTGTGGCGATGCCGAGGATGCGGGTCATGGTGTTCTCCTGGCCTGATGTTTCAGCTTTCCTCGGGCGGTGGGGGAGCGCTAGTCGGATTTGCACATATCGTGGCGCGGTTCCGCCCTCCGACGTGCGAATTGGCTCAAGCTATGGAGCCGTGCGCGCTACTCCTTGCCCATCGCTCGCCGCCGTTGCTTGCCAATGGACAATCTGAAACGACAAGTGTGTCCGTATTGTTGTCGGCATTGTCGAACAGAACGATGTCGTGCTCACTGCTACGATTCTCCGGAGGGATGCGATGACGGTCTGGTTCTTGTTGCTCGCCTGCAACACCAACGCACAATGGAGAACCCACGAAGCCACCAACGTGGCCGAGAACGTGCGCTTCGTTGCGCCAGGGGCGAACCGGGATATCGCGGTTCGCGTGATCCTCAAGAGCTGCGTCTCCAGCAGTTGCTCTCGCAACCGGAAGAGCTCGTGTACCGCCAGCTTCGACGGCGCCAGGATCGAGATCACCAGTGAGTTCTCGTGGGAGACCCGAGGCGGTCAGTGCACGACAGACTGCGGGACAATCGAAACGACCTGCACCCTCGTCGGCGGTGTTCCCAGTCTCGGCGACTGGCCCGCCGAACACGGGGACGCGGCGCTCACGCTGACTGTTCCCCAGCTCGAGGATACCGACGGCTGATCGGCTTTGAGCCAAGAGACCGCTCTGTGTTCCGGCGACGATGAAACAGCAACAGAAGGCCGAACCCAGTGAGCCAGGTGCCCGGGGATCCCGCTGAGTTGCAGCCGCATTCTTGCCCCCGCGTCGACACTTCGAACGAGTCAGTGCGATTGCCGGCATTGTCGAAGAGAACGACGTCGTACCTCCTGTGGAGGTCGGCGCTCAGGGAGTCGTCGCCACCACAGACCTCCCCCCAGCTCGTCGCGAATCCAGCACCGTCGCCGACATTGAGCACACCCACCTCTCTGGGTCCGGCGACGCTGATGATGTCGTCTGCGCCCGAATAGTCGTCCTCCGCCCCGACAAAAGCGACGCTCACTGTTGCATAGTCTCCACAGGTTCCCAGCTCGCCCTTGTCGGCCGCGGCCTCATATTCGCCGTTCCAGCTGGGCGGCTCTTCGTCCCGGTGAGTTCCAGTGGTGAAGGCGAGCACTCCGCCGGCGGCCCAGTTCACCTCGACTTCGGCCTCGGCGGGGAGGTCGTCGTCGAGTCGAAGCGAGTAGCCCTCCCATCGGTCGCCGACCTCTCGAGTCCAGGCTTGGCCGCCAGACCACAACACACCATCGACGAGAACCGTCGGCTCCTCGAGGTGGTCCATCTCGTCGCGCAGCCACCAGATAGTGGCGTTTGTCGCGACGTTCACAGATCCCTGCTGCGGGATGAAGGGCACGGAGTCTGCACCGTCAGGGGCGTAGCCCGCGCAGGTGCAGGCGTGCGCCGCCGGAGAGAGACTGACGCCGACCAAGAGAACAAGAAACGCGGACTTCACTGCCACCTCCACTCTGGATGGTGTCGCCAGCCCCAGGATCCTTCAGAGTTCAGCCAAAAAGCCCCGTGGGTCCCGATGACCGTGCCCTAGAGAATGGTCGCGAGGACGTGTCTTCCGTCGTTGAATGACGTGCGGAGGAACTTACGAATGGCGCGAAGCGTCGAGTCCATCTCCGCGACGAGGGCGGTCTTGTCTTCTTTCCAGATGCCGGCCGGGTAGACGCGCTGTTCTCGCAAGGTCGCGGCACTGAAGGAGGCGGTGAGCTTCTCCTCGTCGAACTCCCTCAGGGCGACGAGCACCCCCTCGATCTCAGTGTGGTCGATGACCGATACGAACATCGAGTCGTCGTCGTCGAACAGCTTTACATGCACGCCAACGATGGCTTCGCTGCGTTTGTCGCCTTCGATCGGCGTGCTCGCGGACACACTGGTGAGCGTACAGTGAAGGATGTCCCAGGACTTTCCTATGTCGAGTCTCTTGAAGGTGGCGTCTTCTTCGATCTCGAGGAACCGGTCGCGAAAGCGTTGACCTTCCAGTGCCCAGAGCGCCTCCAGGCTGGGATCGTCGATGGCGATGTAGACCCCGTTGAAGCCCATCAGTCGCCGGCGTCGTCGAGCTGGGGAACGGTCAGCGTGAGTTCCTCGTCGCCATGCGTCACTGGCCAGTCGCCGGTGGGAACGCCGTTGATGAGGGTGGTGATCTCGATTGTGGAGATCGTCATGGCCTCTCCCTCCGTGCGTGGATCGTAGCAGGTTGGGCGCCCACGATCCGGTCCCGCCCGGTGTGGTCGCCCATTGGCTCAGGGTTCCTCGGAGGGCGTCGACGGTTGGCGTCGACGCCCTGAGAGGCCTCAGCGTTGGTGTTGGCGCTTGATGAGGCCGGTGATCAGGGCGGCCGTGCGACGTTCGAGGTTCAGGAACCGCTCTGCCAGCAGGTCGTCGCCGAGGTTGGCGTCGAGGAGCGACACCACAGCGCCGGCTGCTTCGCTGGCTTCGCCGTTCGCGATCTCGAAGCGATAGATCTTGTCGGCTGGTTTCCAGCGTCCGGCGCCTTCGCAGATGTTGCGAACCACCGACGCCGCCGCGTTGTTGATCTGTCGGCTTTCGTCGCCGAATCCGCGAGGAAGTGTTGCCGTGTATTCGAGTGCTGCCGTCCGAGCTTTTCTCGCAACCTGCCAAGCAACGAGTCGTTCATGAGGGAAGGGTCTGTGTGAATCCATGAGGGGCTCCAGAGTGATGGACCGCGGGAGTGCGATTCACCACGCCTCCGGTCGCACTCCCGCGGTCCGTCACTCTGGAGCCCCGCTCTGATCACTTCGATCCTTGAGGCCAACGAAGACCGACGCTGTTGGGCATCGACGCGACCCGATGCCTGCGGAGTTCTCGTGTTGGTGTTGGTGTTTTCGCACCTTCGAACCGACGTTTCCCGGATCGCGACGAATGGCCCCACCACGTCGCTAGCAAACACGCCGCGACGTTTCCCGGGATCGCCGCCGGCAACCGACCACCGTCGCCCAACACCAACACCAACACCAACACCAACACCAACACCAACACCACACCAGCCTCGGTTTCTCAGGATCGCCGTTACAAACCTGTGCGGTCGCCCGCACGCTGTCTCCCGAGATCGTCGCAGCAAACCCGTGCAGTCGCCTACCACGTCGCGACGTTTCCCTGGATCGCCGCCGGCAACCGACCACCGTCGCCCGCATCACCAACACCAACACCACACCAGCCTCGGTTTCTCAGGATCGCCGCTACAAACCTGTGCGGTCGCCTGCACGCCGTCTCCCGAGATCGCCGCATCCAACTCGGGTCGCCAGCCAAGACCCACGTCGTTCTCAGGACTGCCGCCGACAACCGTCCGCGATCCCGATTGCGACGGCCCCGGGGGAAGGCGGGCCTCCGGATCGAGATCCCGCGCTTCGTCGGGTCGGCGGGTGGAGGGGAACGGGGATTCGGAGGTGGAAAAGCCCCTTTTGCGGCCTTCGGCCGGCAGGGGCAGGCCCCTTGCAACCCCACAACAGAGGCCCGCCGGCTCGGATGGGATTGGACGGCTTCTTTTGACGTCGAGCGAGCCGGCGGACCTCCGGTTGGAAAAGGGCTCCGCGCCCCTTTCATCCCCCGGCAAAGAGGCTCCGCCCCTCTGCACACCCGGCAACAATCTACGACGATGTCTGAGGTGGCGACGATCATGGCTGCGACGGCCCCGGGTGAAGGTGGGCCTTCGGATCGAGATCCGCGCTTCGTCGGGTCGGCGGGCTCACGTATGGGCTCACGGCTCGGCTCACGGCTCTGCTCACGGCTCGGCTCACGGCTCGGCTCACGGATCGGCTCACACAAGCTTCGAGGCACACTTCCTCAGAATGCCAAGTATCGAGCTAGGGAGCTACAACCGCCTCGCCCAACAGCTTGGCCCGCACCAGCGTCAGCGGCACCGGCCCCTCGGCAAGCAGCGCGTCGTGGAAGGCCAGGTCACTGTAGGCCTCTCCCTGTCGCTTGCGCACCTCTTCGCGCAGCTCCAGGATCTGCTGCTTGCCCACGAAGTAGCCGATGAGCTGGGTGGGCCACTGGATGGCTCGGAGCACGTCCCGGTCGACCTCGGCCCCGGGCTCTCCGTTTTTCCAGTCGGCCGCCTCTTGCAGTGTCCAGCGGCCGGTCTCGACGTTGACGTCGTAGACGACTCGGCGGGTGCGGTATCGAGAGGAGCGGAGCACGTTGGCATGGGCCTGCTCTGAAGCGCCGAATCCGCCCTCTTCCCAGAACAGCTGCTCGGCGTACAGACCCCATCCCTCCACCGCGGCGTTATCCCAGAGGATTGTGCGCACCGGATGGGCGTTGTCGCGGAAGATGGAGAGCTGAAGATGATGGCCGGGCACACCTTCGTGCACAGCGTAGGGGCCGTACCAGGTCTCGCGGTGACGGCGTGAGAAGAGCACGGACCGCAGCCTCCGCTCGATGGGCCAGTCGGCCTGGAAGTGCTCGACGTTCCACCAGCCCTCGGTGGCGTGCCCGAAGAGCGGGGGCGGGTTCATGCTGCCTCCGTCGCCGGTGAGGGGCACCATCGCGTCTGGGGTCTCGCGGGCTCTGATGGGCGGCAAGTCATCGGGCACGGTGACAACGCCCATAGCGCGCAATGCAACCAGGTTGTCGGTGACCATGTCCTCGTAGAGTCCGATCAAGCCCTCCTTGGTGAGGGCCTCGGCCTCGGCACGCTCCTCGGCACTCGGAGGGGGCGGCTCGGGGAGTCGGGGCTCGAGCTCGGCTAGCGTGGCTGCGATCTGTTCCAGGTCGGCATCGGCGAGGGCCAACAGCTCGTCGGGACTCCAGGGAAGCAGCATCGCCCGCTCGAGTCTCCACTGGTAGCTGGCTTCGGAGATCACCCGATAGTCGGGCAACTTTGCCGCAGAAGGTAGATTGTCTCGCCAGCTGACGAGAGCATCGCGGGCGTCGTCGCGCTCTGGGCTGGCGGGCATCAGGTCGAGCATGATGCGCAGGCCCTCGGCTACGTCGCGGCCGGTGTCGACATCGCGGGCAGTGGGCTCGACCAGCTCTCGGCTCATCTCGTCGAATAGACCCGGTAGCTTGGCAACCAGGGCGAGCTGCAGGTCGAGACGATCGGGCGCGTAGCTCCCCAAGGCGATGAAGGTTGCCGCCACGGGCTCGAGCCACTCGGCAGGTCGATGTCGCCAGCGGCGCTCCTCGCGCAGGCGGTGAAGAGTCTCCTCGGCGCAGGCGACGAGCCAGCGGGCGTCGATCTGCTCGTCTGTGTCGAGGTCTTCCCACTGCAGAGCTCGCACCGCGCTGATGGCCTCCTCCAGACTGGCGTCGAGGGCGGCGACCGCATCGCTTGTGAAGGAGGGCACGCGGATGGCGTCGTCGTACAGTCCCGCCTCCGCGAGGATGTTTGGGGACAACGTGGCTCGTGCCTCGATCACTGCCCGTGCTGCGTCGTCCAGGGCTGGATCGGTGGAGAGCTGCAGCGAGGCGAGTCGGTGCGCGGTGATTTCGGGCGTGGCCTCGAGTGTGTCCGGTGTGGCCTGGGCGGATGGCACCGGTGTTGGCTTGGGCGCGCAGGCGAGGAGAAAGAGGAGGAGGAGCGCTGGGCGAGGCATCTGGTCGGCTCCGGTGGGCGATGTCAGGTAGCACCCGGAGCCACGGGGGGCGAGCGGTCACTCCGGCGTGAAGAAGCCCTTGTCGGCATCGAAGGTCAGCTTGGGATTCTCCGACAGCCAGGCCCGAAGCGCTCGGGCCTCCTCGGCGGGCGCTGCGCTCTCGAAAGTGCGCTCGTAAGGCGAGTGATCGGCTGCCACGCTCACGGCGTAGTTGTACCAGCCAGCGTCCTCGAGGCCCTCGAAGCGCTCGATGACGCGAGTGGCACAGCTCAGACCGACGGAGTGTCCGCGTTCGACGAGCGCTTCGCATAGGGATGCCTGGTTGTACAGGACCTGGTTCGTCGCCGGCTCTGCCCAGGACGACACGATCTCCTCGGCGCGCGCAGTCTGGCTTCGATCGCCGAGGATCAGTCGGGTCACCACGGCGCGGTCGACCTGGTCGGCGGTCGCGGTCTCGAGCCAGCGCTCGGCGGCGGCCAAGAACCGCGTGCGAGGGGCGGGTTCGTCGGTCAGCTGCCAGGCGATGCGATCGACGACGTAGCTCGAGGGGTCGGAGATCAGGGGCGCGACCGCGTCGAGAGCGTCGGCATCATCCAGGGTCAGCAAGGCCGTGGCGCAGTCGGCTCGATCTTGAACTTCGCCGGAGCGCGCGACCTTCTCGAGGAGGGCGAACCCGTGGCTGTCACCAAAGGCGGTCGCCAGGCGCTGGGCGGTGAGGATGCGGAGCTCGGCGGAGAGGGTGGGGTTGCCGGCGATGGCTTGCAGCTGGAGGCGCGCTCGTTCGTTGCCGAGGTTGGCGAGGACCTCGACCGCGATCATCGGTAGGTATTTGCGCTCGTCGCCGTCGTATTGGGAGTGGGCGATCTGTACGAGGACGGCCTGGTGGTCGATGCCCTTGAACGCCATCAGCTGGTCGGTGCGGGTCTCGATCCAACCCACCCCGCAGGTGGGCGTGGACAGCGCCTCTTCGACCTCGGCCACGGTGCCGACTCGGACGCCTGATGCGGGGGCTGGCCGGGCCAGGGTGAGGGAGGCGATGAGTGAGAGGACCCAGACTGTGGAGCGCATTTGCACCTCGGTGTCACAGTGAACGCTCCAGGGCGCGGTTCCTTACGCACCGAGAGCGTCGGCGGCGGCGTGATGACCAAGGATGGCGGGGAAGGGCGGGCAGTTCAAGGCCTGACGGGCGAAGGTGTGTGGGGCTGCTTGCTCGCGGACGGGGGCGGGGATGACCTCGAGGAGGCCGTTGTGGGCGGGGACGGGCGGTGGGGACCTGAGTAGGGGGTCTGTTTGCTCGCGGGGTGGCTACTGCGGACCTGAGTAGGGGGTCTGTTTGCTCGCGGAGTGGCTACTGCGGACCTGAGTAGGGGGTCCGTTTGCTCGCGGAGTGGCTACTGAGGACCAGGGCAGGGGGTCCGTTTGCTCGCGGAGTGGCTACTGAGGACCAGGGCAGGGGGCTCGTTTGCTCGCGGAGTGGCTACTGAGGACCTGGGTGGCGGTTCGTTAGCTCGGGGAGTGGCTGCAGGGCACCAGCGCAGGGGGCTCGTTTGCTCGGCGAGTGGCTGCTGGGACCAGCGCAGGGCTCGTTTGCTCGGTGAGTGGCTGCTGGGGACCGGGGTGGCGGTTCGTCTGCTCGGGGAGCTGGGGAGTGTCTGGATTCCGGTGCAAACGGCGCATTCCGGGGCTCTGACCGTCTGGCCGGCACGGAGTGGACCCATCCGGATCGACCAGAGCGTCCCGGTGGAGCAGTCAGCGCGTGCCACCTGGATCGACGGGATCGTCCGGTAGAGGGACTGGCCCGTCGGCTGGGCAGCGATCGACAGCCGCGGGTGCGCTCACCGAGACACTCGCCACGCAGCAGCTCCACCCTGAGCGACGAATCCGCCGAAGCTCCACCGCAACGCCCCGTCCGGCTAGTTCAGGTGTGCGACCCTCAGTCGGGGCGAACGAACCAAGGAAGCTGCGTTGGAACGGACCAATCGTACGCGCGCCGGCCAAACTCCTCGTTGCCAGTGAGCCGGTAGGCTGCGAACCACACCTCGGCGCGAAATCCCGGGGTGACGCCGAACAGATGCTCCCGCAGGCCCGCCTCGGTGAGTAGATCGGGCTGACGCAGGAGGGCCAGAGTCCCCGGATATGCCCGCTCGATTGCGTCTTCATAGGCCGTGGCGTCGTGACCTTCGGTGATCGCGAGTACCCAGCTCAGCAGCGCCACAGAAGCTCCCGAGGGCTCCGGCGGGGGTTGGTAGGCTCGGTCTTCCTCTGTGGCTCCCTCGGAAAGCGCGGCGTACAGTTCGAACCCAGCTCCGGCCCGGTTGTAGCGCCGTAGCTCGTCGAGATGACCCGCCGCGAGGGCGACATTGGCGATCAGGTTTGCCCTGGTGGCGCTGTCGATGTCGGCGTCGAGGCGCCCTTTCACGGCAGTGACCAGCTCTCCATACCGCGCTGGTTCTCCCTGGACAGTCAGCAGCTCCCCCAGGGTGAGGTCACCGGACTCGCCGTCGAGAGCCGCGGCGATGGAGAGACTCGACTCGCCGAGCAACTGCCGTGTGAGCACCTCGAGCCGACGGTCGTAGCTGTCCCTGGTGTGCAGCTGTCGGAAGTGACCCAGCGCCTCGGCGAAATCTCCGTTCGCGAGCAGATCATTGGCGATGGCCACGCGGCTTCTGTCGTAGCTGGGGTCGAGGACCAGGGACTTGGCCCACCACGCCTGCCTCGAGTCGAAGTCTTCCTGGACGCGCCCGGCAAGGTAGGCGTACATCGCGGAACCTGGCTTGGCGGCGGCGTGCTCTTCGTAGCGGGCTCTCAGCTCGTCCGGATATGCTTCGGAGACGTTCTGACAGTAGCGATGTCGTACGACCTGGTCGGGATATGCGGCAACGAGCTCGGAACAGAACGCACCAAGAGACTCGCCTTTCTCGGTCAGCGCCGTGCCCACTCGGTCGATCAAGTAGATGTCGTCGTGCCCATCGAGCAACGCTGCCCGCCCGTGCTGGATGGCTTCGTCCCTCAATCCGATGCTGAGTAGGTTGTCGACGCCTTCGAGTGCCGGCATGAAGGCGACTGCGAGCATCGAGTGGGCGCTCTCGGTTCGCCTTTTCTGGGGTGGATCGGTGAACAGGTACTCGATCTCGCCGGGATAGCTCACGCGCGTGAAGAGGGGCTCGCTATCAGGGATATCGATATCCTCGCCATAGACGACGTAGCCGCGGTACAGCCATGCGCGATTGCCGACGTTGTAGAGCGTGTACCCCGGGACCTCGACTTCCAGATCGATCTGGAAGGACTCGATGAAGGTCCCGTCGATGAAGGTCGCCACCACGGGCGTTTCCTCGGCGGGCATGGACAGCACCTCGTGTCCGCCTGCCGTGAGTTCGAAGGCCTCGTCGCCGACGGTGACCGTTACGCCCTTGCTGAAGCCGTTGTAGACGACGAGATCGGCCCGCCCGCTGGTCAGATAGTCGGTGAACCCGGCGAGTCTGGTCGTGTTGGTTGCGGCGAAGGCGAAGAACAGCACCGCGGCAAAGATGCCCCAGACCCGAGGCGGATGGCGGGTCTTTCCGAGGAAGAAATAGGAGCTGTCTTCGCGCTCCTTGACCCAATAGGACGCGACGGGAAGGAGGGGAACGAAGAGGAAGGTGAGCCACAAGGTCGAGATGTAGGAGTAGTCGTCGGGGCTCATGTCGACGGCGCCGTACAGCATGGTGCCCATCCCGTTGAACGTGAACAGGATCGGCGAGCTGCATTGGGTCGCCCAGAGCCGATAGCTGGCCAGGTATTTGGCCTGAAGCTGCTTCCGACGCTCGTTCTTCTCTCTCGACATCGCTTTGCGCAGCGCGCTCCGTGCCCGCTCGGGCCCGCTGACGCCGCGGTTGTAGGCGGCCACCACCTCATCGGGAAACAGATCGAGATCGCCTTCTTCGACCATGATCGCCTGAAGCTGGTTCATCTGCTCGGCCATCACCACTCTCCCGGAGAACAAGTATCGCCTTATTGGCTGTCCGGGGGTGAAGTTTGCCCCCAGCGGGCGCGGAGCTGGCGGTGCTTGGCCTCGATCTCAGACCTGGCTTGGGACCCCGGGCGTGTTCGTCATCGGTGATTGTGATCCTGCGGATCTGCTCTGCGACCGCGTGTATCTCCTCCGAGGTCGCGGCGAACGGGGGGGCTGACGTATCGACCGTGCAGCTGGATCGACCGCGCGGCGTCGGGATAGTCTGTGCGGCCCACTTCTATGGAATGAGCAATGGCAGACCACAATCTCCAAGACATCTTCATCGGCATCGCCGGCCTCATCGGCGCCGGCAAGACCACACTGGCGACCGCTCTGGGGCGTCACCTCGAGCTGCCCGTGTACTACGAGCCCATCGAGGACAACGAGTACCTCGCCGACTTCTACGCCGACACCGCCAAGTACTGCTTCGCCACGCAGATCTACCTGCTGAACCGGCGCTTTCAGCAGCACCAGGAGATCATCTGGCGCGGCGGTGGCGGCGTCCAGGACCGGACCATCTACGAGGACGCGGTGTTCGCAAAGACCCTGGTCGATCAGGGCCTGATGGACGACCGCGACTACCGCACCTACCTCGATCTCTTCAGGCACATGTCGAACTTCATGTGCCGGCCGAGCGTCATCGTGTACCTCGATCTGACCGCGAGCAGCTCCATGGAGCGAATCAAGGAGCGCAACCGCGGCGTCGAGTCCGGCATCACCATGGAATATCTAGTGGCGCTGCGAAAGGAATATGAGACGTTCATCCGTGACATCAGCCGCACAGTGCCCGTGATCCGGGTGGACTGGGAGCGCTACCACGACGTCGACGAGATGGCTGAGGTCATCGAGCGCGAGTACCTGCGGGGCAGCTTCCTGCGGGAGGTCGTCTGGACGCCCCACCAAGCGGTCTGATCAGTAGTAGATGATCTCGATCTGCTGCGTGACCGGCGTGTCACCGACCTCGAAGGCGGCGTCCTCGAACCGGGGCGGACCCATCTTGCCCTTGGCGTTGTTGGATGCGCCGGTGCCCTCCTTGGGGATCACGAAGAACTTCATGTCGAACTTGTCGTTGTCGTTCTCGTCGTGGTGCACGGAGAGGGCATAGGTCCCGGGGTCGACGTCCTCGAAAGTGAGTATTGCAACTCCCTTTGTGACGGGGCCGGTCTTGCCTCCCACAGCCCTCGTGAAGTCGGTCGGATAAGCATCAGCGACGTTGTGCAGCGCCACCCGAACCGTGCCGTCGTCGGTGCGAAAGCCGGACATCTCCACCTGAATGGTGCCGGCGAGAGCCAGCGATGCAGCGAGAAACACGAACATGCCGCCTCCAGTAACGCGAGAGTCCACAGGGGCGCTGGGAACAGATGCAGGGCTGGCATACCAGGGGCCGGGAGGATCGATGGATCGAGACCAGATGGCGGCGATGGCGCGGGACGGGTGGGGAAAGGTGGCCTCCGCCTATGTCGATCAGCTCTTCAACGAGCTCGAGAACAAACCCTTCGATCGCGAGCGGCTGGAGACGTTTGCGGCGGGGGTGCAGCCCGGCACAACGGTCGTCGACATCGGCTGCGGCCCCGGTCACGTCGGCCTCTTCCTGCGCCAGCTCGGCGTGGATGTGCTCGGGATCGACCTGTCGCCGGAGATGATCGCCGAGGCGCGAAAGCTGGCTCCGCAGGCCAGGTTCGAGGTGGGTAACGTGCTCGAGCTCGCCGCTGGTGACGAGACGTTTGCAGGCGCGCTGGCGATGTACTCCCTCATCAACCTGCTGCGGGAGGATCTGCCGGTGGCGCTGGCCGAGATCTTCCGGGTGCTCATTCCAGGATCAGCGTTCCTGATGGCCGTGCACCGAGGAAGCGAGGAGATCGTCGCCGAGGAGATCTTCGACAAACCTGTGCACATGGTCGCCACGCTATTCGAGGCTGAGGAAGTGCGAGCTGCGGCCGAGTCGGCAGGGTTTGTGATCGACCACCTGGAGATGCGGGGCCCCTACGAGACGGAGTACCAGTCAGAGCGGGTCTACCTGCGAGCTCACCGCCCGTAGAGGGTCACGTCCTCGTCGTCGAGCCAACTGTCGATGACCTGGACCTCGAGCGGGACGCGCACCAGGACCGTTGCGCCTTCTCCAGGTGTGCTGTCGACGATCATGGCCCCGCCCATCAGCTCGGCGAAACCCTTGCAGACGGCCAACCCGACGCCGCTGCCGTCGTATTGGCGAGTGGCCGTGGTGTCCGCCTGCTCGAAGGGCGTAGAGGCCTGCTCGATCTGGCGGGGAGTCATGCCGATGCCGTTGTCCTCGACCCTGAAGAGCGCGAAGGGTCCACTCGGCCCGATCTCCACCCGGACTTCGCCGTCTCGTGTGAACTTGCAGGCGTTCTGCACCAGGTTCGAGAGGATGGCCTCGACCATGCGAATGTCGGCGACAAAGGCCAGGTCGGGGCTGACGTCGAAGTGCAGGGTGTTGCCGTTCTCGATGGCGATGGGGCTGGCCATGGCCTCGATCCGGCGCACCAGGGCAGCCAGATCCACCGGCTCGGGGATGACCTCGTACTTGCCGGCCTCCAGCTGAGTGAGGTCGAGGATGCTCTGGACCTGACCGAGGAGGCGGCGAGAGGCTCCGAGGATGCGGTCCATGGAGGCCTGGAGCTCCTCGGGATCGATGGGTTCTCCGTCCGCGAGATCGTCGGTGATCATCTCGCTGTAGCCAATGATCGCGTTCAGCGGCGTGCGGAGCTCGTGACTCATGCGCGCGAGAAATGCGTTGTGGTCCTTCTCCATCTGCGCATCAGACCACGAAAGCGGCGCCATTAACAGCAGTGTCTGGGGCGGTACTGATCTGGGTGACTGACACAGCGCGGGCAACCGCCGGCTGGATGGAAGTTCCGATGTTTAGATGGTTGTTGGCCTGTATGGCCGTGTCTTGTAGTGCGTCTGCTCTTGCCGAGGACACACATCCGTGGTCCGGCAGTGTCTCCGGACACACGGGTTTTGTCTCAGGTCCCACCGGCGAGGCCTTCAATCCCTCCATGCAGCTCGGGCTTCGCCTCGGTGCCGGCCTGAAGCTCTCGGACAAGGTCTCGGCGAGCGCGTCCTGGGGTTTCGACCGCAACCAGACTTTTGGGCGTCAACTCACCACTTCCACGGGCCACATCCTCGACAGCAGCGACCTGCGTCTGTCGTTGGCGAGGGCTTGGAAGAGCGAGGGCGACAACCTCTCGTTGACCGGGCGTATCGACGGCGCGCTGCCGGGCAGTCGAGACGCGCTGATCTGCAATCCATTCTTTGGTGCCCTCGGCGCCGGCGCGACTCTTGCCCAACGGGTCGGCGCCGGGGGCGTTTCCGTCGACGTCTCGGGCAGTCGCTCCTTCTTCGCGAATGCTGCCGCTCCGATCGGCCGCTGTGGCCTGGCGAACCCGGACTATGTGGGCACGTCGACGCTCACCGGGACCGTGCAGCCCGACTCCGGCGCCCGGTCTGGTGCCCTGAACACCGCGTGGACTGGCGCGGCGACCCTCGGGATCTCCGATCCCCACGCCTGGCTGCTTCCGGGTGTCGACAAGCTCTCGACCCGGGTGTCGTTCGGGGCCAATGGTCAGCGGCGCCGGGTCGACGGCTCGGACACCGTCGCCACTCTCACCGGGCCGGTGTCCATCCAGTCGTCTGCGGCTCCGGTCGTGGTCGCCTTCCCAGTCTCTGTTGGCGGCGGGTGGGCCCTCTCCGATCGCGTGGAGTGGGGGCTCACCCTCGCCAACACCGTTCCCGGCGTGCTGGACGATCCAGGCGCTTTCTACCGCAACATCCCCGCAAGAACTGCTGTTCGTACCTCCCTTACCGGGCGTTGGTAGCCCAGGAGACCACCATGACTCGAGTCCTCTCATTCATCCTGGCGCTGTCCCTCGCGGGCTGCGCACCTCCGACGCTGGACACTGTGCAGCCGAATGCCGTCGCCAAGACCGCCTTCGAAGGCGAGTGGTTCTGGCGGGACACGGTCTCCGAGGTGCCCTTTGGCAGTGCGGTGACCTTCGCCGGAGCACAGACCGAGATGGATCGCATCCGCTGGAAGGTCGAAGAGAACGTGCTCCTCGGCTACCGCGCCTACGAGAACATCTCCGACGCCGACGCCCCCTCGGACGTCGATGTGCAGGACGGTGTGTACTACGGCGCGCCGGTGCTCGCCTATGGGATCAGCAAGCACTTCGACATCCGTCGCGGCTACAACCGGTCCACCGGCGAAGAGACGAACGTCATCGAGGAAAACACCGAGCGACCCTGGTATGAGCGGGAGTACATGCGGGTGGACTGGAGCAGCAACCTCGCCGAGGCCGGCTTCACCTTTGCGGGCGTGCCCATGAAGGTCATGCAGTTCTTCGACTCGAACCCGGACGGATCTGGCGCCCCGCAGTTCGACGACAGCGACGGCGACGGCATCATCGACTCCATCCTGCTCACGACCCGAGTCCTCGCCGAGCCCGACTCCATGTTCCTGCCCGGCTACGGCGACGTGCCGGTGTGCCTGTTCTACGGGAAAGCCCAGTACGAATGCGCGGCTTCCGAGGTGAGCATCCTGTCCTCGCTGCGGCGGGTGGACGAGGATCACGACTATGTGGGCACCGTCTACGACGACCACTGGATGGAGACCTTCGGCTTCTTCGAAACCGAGCGAATGGCCTATGACCGCAACTATGGCCTGGCAGAGCCGAACCGGGAGTTCTGGATCAACCGGCACAACCTCTGGGAGACCTCCTTCGAGAGGGACTCTCGGGGCGACGTGCTCTGCAAGTCCGGAGACGACCGCGCGCCGTGCTGGATGTTCCACTCCGAGGACAACCCAAAGCCCATCGAGCTGCCCTACTCGGAACGCGAGGTCCGGCCGATCGTCTATCACGCAGGTCCAAACTTCGATCCGTCGCTGATTCCGGCCATGCACGAGGTCGCCGAGATGTGGAACAAACCCTTTGCCGAGACCGTGAACGGCCTGCGGTTCTGGGAGTGCCTCGACGACGGTGGCAAGCGCAAGGACTGCCGGGAGCAGGTGGACGAGGACCTGGAGGTCTTTGTCTTCTGTCCGAACAACCCCTCCAAGCGCAAGGATCCGGAGATCTGCAGCACCGATCACACCGGTCCCCAGGGACGTCCGGATGGAAAGCCGGATCTCGCCGTCGCCGGGGATCTTCGCTATCACTTCGTCGATCTCATCGACAATCCCCACATCTCGTCCCCGTTCGGCTACGGTCCCTCGGCCGCCGATCCATCCGGTGCGACCGTGCAGATCGCGGATGGTGTCGTCAACACCGGCTCCGGCGAGATCATCAGCGCCAACGCCTTCCTGTACGACTACGTGCTCGACCGAATCGCCACCTCGACCGCGGATCTGGTCGCCCTCATCAACGGCGACATGACCGAGGACGCCTTCATCGCCGGCGAGAATGTCGAGGCCTGGGTCGACGCCATCAAGTCCGGCAAGACCAAGGAGCTCGTGGGAACCACCGACGGCGTTCCCAGCACCTGGGACGAGGCGGAGATCCTCGAGCGCATGAATGCGATCTCCAACGGTTTCTCTCCGCTTCTCATGCAGGAGATGCAGGGAATGGGCAAGCCCGAGCACCCGTCGGAGTTCGACGACTACATGGAGGCAGCCGCCGACGCCATCGACCGCTCCGGGGCCTTCGGAGCCGGGGCCGCCGAGTCCATGCAGCGCTGGCAGACCCTCATGGACTCGCCCTATGACGACCTGATGTGGAGCCAGGAGACCGTCGGTGTCTACGGCTATGACCCCATCGCGATGCTCAACGGCGACACCTCGCAGCTCGACGGCCGCAGCCCCCTCGATCTCGTGGCTCCGGCCGAGGTCGCGGCGCAGGAAAACTGGCGGGTCATTGCCGGTAAGCACGCGGTGTGCCTGGAAGATGGCGCCTTTGCAGATGCCTCACTCCTCGGATTGGCCCTGCACTATGCCGAGCTCGGCTACAGCTGGGAAGAGGCTCGCGAGGACATCCGACAGGAGCTCTTCAAGGCGGTCATGCTGCACGAGGTCGGCCACACGGTCGGGCTGCGGCACAACTTCGCAGCGAGCTTCGACGCCTTCAACTATGCACCTGAATACTGGGATCTGCGCGACGATGGCGACATGCGACCCCGCCACGTCGACCCCGAGTCCGACGCCGAGATCAACGGTCGGATCCGCGAGTTCCAGTACAGCTCGGTCATGGACTATGGCGGATCGCGGAACGGGGACTGGCACGGCCTGGGACACTGGGACGAGGCCGCGGTGAAGTTCGGCTACGGAGAGCTGGTCGAGGTCATGGACGGCCTTCCGGACACCAACGCGGTGGGCGGCCTCACGAACCAGGACGCTGTGGGCTTCATCAGCGCTTACAACGCCAGTAATGTCTATCCGACCGTGTTGCTGTGGTTCGGAAGCGGCGAGATGCTGCAGCTGCACTACACCGACTATCCCGGGATCGCTGGAGACCTCGAGAGCCGCGTCGACGTGCCCCTGGACCGCCTCGCTCCGACCGCCGAGGACGGCGGATATGCCGGCATGCTCCAGGTCACCGAAGCTGTTCGTGGCGTGGTCGCGGCCGGCGCACCCGCCGCACCCTACAAGTTCTGTAGCGACGAGTTCGCGGTCGGCATGACCTGCGCCCGCTTCGACGAGGGAGCGGATCCCTACGAAGTCCAGCAGTTCACGATGCAGCGCTACTGGAACTACTACCTGCTGAGCAACTTCCAGCGGGATCGGTACGGCTTCGGCGACGCCCAGAGCTATCTGAACGGGCTCCAGGGACGGATCTTCGGACCCCTGCGCACCTGGCAGCGCTACTACGCACTGTTCCACGGGATCTTCGGGGTCGACAGTGATTCCTACGCCGAGGAGTACTTCGCGGCCGAGCGCGGCTTCGGTGGCTGGACCGCGGCGACCGACGAGAGCTTCCGCTTCCTCACTCAGATCGTCACCCGACCCGAGCCCGGTCCCCACGGTCACGTGTACCGCTCGGATGGTGAGGGGATCTACGAGCCGATGTTCGGGGCCGAGGTCATGGACATCCCCCTCATCGCTGGCGCCTACTACGAGTCAGAGTGGGCCTATGACTCCGGATACCACTGGTTCGACCGTCAGAGTCGCATCGGCACCTACTGGGACCGCATGCTCGCGCTGATGGCCCTCACCACGACCGAGTCCTATGGGTTCATCGGCTATGACACCTCTGCGGATCCGCGCGCCTACAGCATCGGCTACCAGGACCTCTATCGGGACCAGATCGCGCTCTTCCTCGGACAGCTCATGAGCGACGACGCGACTGCTCTGGGACCGATCTACGTCGACGAAAACCTGGTCTACCCCGACACCGTCCAGCTCGGTCGGCAGTGGCCCCCGGATGGCGAGAAGCAGGTCAGCCCCGCCGCATACTGGCTGGTCCAGTACGACGCCGGACTGTTCGGCAAGGCGCTCCTGGCTCGCGGATATGACAGGTCCTTCCTGAATCGTTCTCGAATCTATATCGAGGGCTCCGGGGACGCTATCGACCCGCCCGTGGACCAGGGCACCGTCTCCTTTACCGACCCGGGCTCGGGCAAGACCTACACGGCGTGGTCCTTCGACGCCGAGTCGGACGGCGAGCCGGTGATGAGCGACGGGGCACCGGTCGAGCTCGGCAGCGGGGCACGCATGCTCGCGAGGGCCAACCGCCTCCTCGATCTGTGTGAGCTCACCGAGATCGCCGACTATACCGATCCCCTCGACGACGACAGCCTCGCCGAGCAGGAGCAGATCGCCTGTGCCGAGCTGGAGAAATACGCCAGCGACCTCGATCTCCAGCTGCAGCTCTTCGACTACTTCGAGGACGCCACTGAGTAGCGGACCGTCCCGAGGTGTCTAGACCTGTCCAGGGATCTCTGCTCTCCCTGGGCAGGTTTAGGATGTCTGGGGAGGTGAGCGCTGCTTTCAATCCTGATCTTGTTGCTCGGCCTCGGTTGTTCCGTCGCCGAGCCTCCTCTTTCTCCCCGTCCACTGGTAGAGGTGGTGCTGGATGGCGAGTTCGCTCTTGCCGAGACGTTGATGGCCGAGGGAGCCGACATCAACGAGGCCGATGACGACGGCCTCACCCCCCTGATCCTGGCGGCCTATGCAGGGCAGATCGGGACCATCGAGTGGCTCCTGGAGCACGGTGCCGATCCCAACATTCAGAACGACGACCGGGAGACCTGCCTGATCTCTGGCATGGCGCCCAAGAACGCCGACGAGGTGATCCCCATCCTCTTGAAGGCAGGCGCGAACCCGAACTTGCGGGACACCATGAACCGGACTCCGCTGATCTGGGCCGCGGTTCTCGGCCACACTGGCGCGGCACAGGCGCTCATTGCTGCGGGCACCGATCTCTCCATCCGCGACGAGGGCAACGCGTCGGCTCTCACCGGCGCCGTGATCTCCGGTCACCTCGAGGTCGTCGATGCGCTGCTCGCTGCCGGCGACAAGACCGACCTGGGTCAGGCCGCAATGATCGCCATGAACGACGGCAAGACCGAGCTATTGCTGAAGCTCGTGGACGGGGGATTGTCCCCTGACTACGCCGAGGGCGACCGCAACATGTCCCTGCTGCACTACGCGGCGGCCCTCGGGAACGCCAAGGCGACCCAGGAACTCTTGAAGCGGGGTGCAAAGCCCGATCCCGTCGACATCTTGCTCACGGCTCCATTGGGTCTGGCCGCCTCTGGGGGTCACGTCGACGTACTGAAGGCGCTCCTCGCCGGCGGGGCCGAGGTCGATCACGTCACCAAGTTCCAAGGCTCGGCGCTCCGGGCCGCAGCCGAGTCCGGTTGTCTGGCCTGCGTCGAGGTCCTCTTGGAGGCTGGGGCCGATCCAGGACTTCGCGACCAGTGGGACAAGTCTTCGGTCTACTACGCAGAGGAGAACGGTCACCCAGAGCTGGTGGAGGTCCTGAAACAGGCGGCGGCAGGAGCAAAACGCTAGAGGTCAAGTCCGGAGTCAAACCCATGAGCTGTGAGCTGTCGTACATATTCTCCGAAAATGCGGAGACCGTCGGGGAGGGTCTGCAAATTGCGCAGGTTTCACCAACATATGTTCGTCAGCTGACAGGTCATGGGTGCCAGACGAGGGACTTGACCGCCAACTGTAGAGGGGAGCGGGAGGCGAGATGAGTCGTGGCAAGGGAATCGCGATTGCCTTTGGGGTGCTGGTGCTGGCGATTCCACTGGTCTGGTTTGGCTGGATGGTGGCGAACAAAGGTTTGAACAACACCATGGGCAAGATCGTGTACGGCTGGCCGCAGATGCACTCCGGTAGCCTCGCGGTGGGCGATCCCATGCCCGATGTCACCCTCACGCGTGCCGACGGCGAGTCGTTCGGGCTCGCCGAGCTGGGAGCAGATCGACCTCTGGTCCTGATCTTCGGCAGCTACACTTGACCCCCTTTTCGGCGCCACGTGGGTCACGTGGTCAAGACCTACAAGATGTTCGGAGATCGGGCTGACTTCCTCACGGTCTACATCAAGGAGGCTCACCCCGAAGACGAGTGGCAGATGCAGTCCAACGTCAAGCAGGGTGTCTGTTACATGCAGCCCAACAGCGACGAGGACCGGCAGGCCATCGTCAACGACTTCATAGAGCGCTTCGACTATCCGATGCCCATTGGCATCGACGACATGCAGAACACGGCGATGACCACGTTTTCGGCCTGGCCGGAGCGCCTGTACGTCGTCGAGGACTCCAAGATCGTCTACAAGGGTGGGATCGGCCCGTATGAGTACCGTCCGCAAGAAGTGCGGGACTGGCTGAAAGAGCGCTTCAAACGCTAGGCACGCAGGGCGCCGCTCTGCCGGTATCCCTCCGCTGCGTGTTGCAGTGTCGCGTCCAGCCCAAACCTCGCGTTCCAGCCTAGATCCTCGCTGAGGGCGGCACTCGAGCAGACGAATGCCTTGGCCACCATCTGCTTGTACTGCTTGAGGTCGAGCTGGTTGGTCTTGCCGAGGATCCGGGAACCGATTGTCGCCACGGGCACCGCGGCTCGGAGCAGGGTGGCGGGCATGGGAACCACCCGAACGCGCTTGCCGACGGCGCGGCTGAGTCCGGCCCAGAGCTGGTCGACGTCGATGGGCTCGGGGTGGCTCACGAAGTAGGTGAAGTGCCCCTTGCGTGTGTCGTCACACATCAGCTCGATGGCCGACACCACGTCGCGCACATCCACGAAGCTGAGGCGCTGGGCAGTGCGACCGACGCGCATTCCGACCCCTCTCCAGGCGGACTTGAAGAGTGTCAGCGTTGCCGTGTCATTGGGGCCGAGCACGATGCACGGTCGAAAGGATGTCGTTGGAAAGCTGGCTCTGGAGACCACCGTCTCGGCGCGCGCCTTGGCCTGTCCATAGGCTTCGATCGGGAACAGCGGGTCCTTCTCGGTCCAGGCGCCATCGGCTTTGGACGGTCCCGCGGCGGCCAGGGAGGACGAGAAGACGAGCCGCTTCGGTTTCCAGCTCTGTCGCTCCAGGCATGCCACCAGATCGCGAACCGCGGTGAAGTTGATGGCCTCGTAGATCTCGGGCGATGGGGCGACGGTGACTCCGGCGAGGTGCACGACGACGTCCACTTCGGGCAGGTCGGTGTCTTGCCTTGCGAAGATGCCGAGATCGCCCTCAAGGATCTCCACACCTTCGGGCAGCAGCTTGGCCTTGGCCGGAGTCCGCACCAGGGAGATGACCTGATCACCGCGTTTGACCAGTGCTCTACAGAGGTGGGTGCCGATAAAGCCAGTGGAGCCGGTGACGAGGATCTTCATGGGTCCCGTCTATCACAGTGCTCCGCGTCAGCTCTTCCGGCGGTGGGCGACCGATCCCCACTCGGCGTCGGGCTCGTTCGATGCGGATCCTCGCGCAGCCGACTTTGTCGTGGGGACCGAAGGCCACGTTGGCTCCCCGTGAATAGCTGGACAGACCTGAATATCCAGCCGAGCGGGCCTCGATCATCGCCAGGACGTCCTCGCGGGCCGAGACCACCGCGTTCACGATTCGCGCTGCGTAGATGTCGCTCACAGTTCCTCCTGCTTGGTCCAACCTATTTGGCCGAGGGCGGCGCGGTAGGGTCTGTTCGATTCTGTTCGAACCTGGGATACACGGCTCTAGCGCTGTTGGGCGGATGCCTGACCTTCGAGGCATTGATACTGGCTCCGCCATGCTCAGCCACATCTCCCTCGGTGTGAGAGATCTGAACCGGAGCCAGGCCTTTTACGATGCTGCCCTGGCCCCGCTGGGTTTTGTGCGCCTGTGGAGCGTGAACCGCGCCATCGGGTACGGCAGGCCTGGGGGCAACGACCAGCTGGCGCTCTTCGAACAGACCGAACCCGGTGATCTCGCGGCTGGGCCGGGTGCCCACTACGCCTTCGCAGCGCCAGATCAGGCGTCGGTGGCTGGGTTTCACAAGGCAGCACTGGACTGCGGCGGCACCGATGCGGGCGCTCCGGGGCTTCGACCGCACTACGGTGAGACCTACTACGCTGCGTTTGTGCTCGACCCAGATGGGCACAAGCTCGAGGCGGTCCATCAGTGAGCCGCTCAACTCTCGAAGGAGGCCTGAGATTCCGGTCACCACGACACGCCGTCCTCCTCGTCCCGAACCTCGATCTGTGCCCCTGCCAAGGCCTCTCTGAGCCGATCTGCGCCACTCCAGTCTCGGGAGCGACGCGCCTGGTGACGGGCCACCAGAGCCGCCTCGATTCCGGCGCGGCCCGACAGCAGACCGGCGAGCACGGCATCGATCTCCTGGACAGCCCGCTCCTCGAGCTCGCGGAAGCTCAGGTAGCGGACCGGTTCCGAGCCCAGTACGCCGAGGATCTCATCGATACTCTGGAGCGCGACTAGAGCGGTCGCAGCCTGGCCGGGGCTCAGCTCCCTCCGGTTCCAGTCGGCGATGGTGGTGTGTACGGCCACCAGTGCCGCCGGCACATCGAGATCGTCGTCCATGGCCGACATGAAGTCGCGGGTGAGGGATGCGGCGCTCTCGAGAGGCTCCGGAACGAGTCCAGCGGACCGTCGCAGGCCGTCGTGGGTGCGGTGGATCCGAGCCACTGCTGACTGTGCTGCTTGCAGCCCCTCGTCGGTGAGGTTCATGGGACGTCGATAGTGGTGGGAGATCAGCGCATAACGAATGTCAGACGGAGAGAATCCCTTCTCCACCAGGTCGTCGATCGAGTAAGCCGTGCCGCCACTCTTGCTCATCTTCTCGCCGTCGACCTGGAGGTGTCGGGTGTGCAGCCACCAGTGGGCGAGCGGCTGACCGGTGGCACCGACCGACTGGGCGACCTCGCACTCGTGGTGGGGGAAGAGGTTGTCCTCGCCGCCGGTGTGCACGTCGAAGGTGTCGCCCAGATAGCGTCGCGCCATGGCCGAGCACTCGATGTGCCAGCCCGGAAACCCTCGGCCGATCTCAGGGTGCAAAACGCCTCGGTGCCGACCAGCCCACAGGGCGGGATCAGAAGGGTCGAACTGCATGAGGTGGCCGTCGTCGCGCTTCCAGAGCGCGAAGTCTTCGGGACTTTGCTTCTTGGGATTCACTGCCACCCGAGCGCCAGCCCGCTGGTCTTCGAGCCGCCGACCCGAGAGGGAGCCATAGGCCGGGAAGCTGGAGACGTCGAAGTAGACCTCGCCGGCTGCGACATAGGCGTGGCCCCGGTCGAGGAGGGTCTGGATCATCTGGAGCATCTCGGCGACGTGCTCGGTTGCTCGCGGATAGTGGTGGGCGTCGCGCAGACCGAGGCGCCGGCGGTCGATGTGGAACAGGTCCTCGAAGTGTCGGGCGACCCTGAATGGATCCCAGCCGAGGGCACTGGCCGTGGCGAGCAGCTTGTCTTCGCCACCGGCATCGGCGCGGTCGTCCTCGGTGAGGTGTCCCACGTCGGTGATGTTCATGACCTGGAGCACCTCGTAGCCCGAGGCCTCGAAGTGTCGGCGGAGTAGATCAGCGAGGAGGAAGCTGCGGAAGTTGCCGACATGAGCGGTGCTGTAGACGGTGGGGCCGCAGTTGTACATGCGTACGCGGCCGGGGTCGATGGAGGAGAAGGGCACGACGGCGCGCCGACGGGTGTCGTAGAGGGACAGGGACATGGGGTTGTACCGAGTGAGTGTGAAGGGGGCGGCTTCTGCGCCGCGGGCGAACGAACTCAGGCCTGCCGTGCAGCAGGCTCGGTACAGAGGTGGCGCCGGTACGGGCGCGTTGGTTGGTTCGCGTTCACCTACATGGGCTAGCGCGAAGCATCGGAGCGTGCCAGCGCCAGAGCCTGTCTGCTACCTGAGGGTCACTTCTACGACCTGGGCGGGCATTCCGTACAGGACCGTGTACAGCTTCTCGGAGTCCCAGCCCCCAACTCCAGAGCCGAACTCGCCAGCGGTGAATCCGCCCCAATAGTGCTGGGGATCCGGGTTTACGACCACGAGCTCGAGCAGCTCGATGTCCAGCTGATACCGGAAGATCCCGTCGACGTCCAACAGGTAGAGGACCCCGCAGCGGTCCATCCGCAGTCCCTCGGCGTGGTGGCCGCCGGTAGCCTCGATGGGCGTCGGATCTCCCCCTCCGACTGGCATGGACCAGACGCCTCCAGGCCCGTTGGATGCGGCCACGTATAGCGTCTGTTCATCTACAGACAGAGCAATCCCGAAGGGCTCTTGCAGCGAGGTCGTGAGCACATCGAAGGAGCCAGTGTCGGGGTCGAGGGCGAGGACGCGGTCTCCGAACCACTCGGCCACGTACACGGTGTCATCGGAGCCGACCGCGAGCCCATTGGGGAAGGACAGGCCGTCCAAGAGGGTCTCGGAGGCTCCGTTTGCATGCACGACGACGATCTTGTTGTTCCAGCCGTGAGCCAGGATCACGCGGCCATCGCTCAGTGTGACGAGATCGCCGTGCACGCCTATTCCCGGCGCAAGGACGGTCGGCACCTGGCCCTGGTAGGTCGCAAAGAGGTGCTGGTCAGAGCACCCCAGCAGGGCTCCTTGGTCGTCAAAGGCCATGCCCTCGGTGACTTGGCCGTCCATCATCGCGACCGTCAGGGGAGCTGGCGCCAGGTCGCAAGACTCGGTGGGTGTGGTTGGCGGGGTGGTCGTGCCGCTTCCGCCTGTGTGCTGGACGCTCGTGGTGTTGGCTGACGACAGGCTGGCGGTGTCTTCGCTCCCAGGGGCATGCTGGGAGCAAGCCGCCGCAATCACGATCAGGACCATCGAGACTCGGGGTGTCATGGGGGCCTTCTATCACCGCCTCCGCCCTCCTTGACCCCGGCGACGTCGCCCACGAGGACGCAGCGTCCGGCGGGCAGCGAAGAAGGGACGCTGAACTGCAGCACCCGAGGCGCGACCGCCACCGAGAGTCGGTGGGGCATCGGAGCGGATCCATCGGTCGACCCGACGGTGTCCGCATCGTTGGGGTGGTCCCCGGGCGGTGGCGCGCAGTGCCAGTTCTCCACCGCCGAGAAGCAGAGTGACGCAGAGCCGGGAACGGGACCGGAGTGGCGAGGCGGAACGAGCTGTCGTGCGCAACCGAGACCGCCGTTGTGGCCCAGCTGCCGTACCGCCCGGTCCGACCGGACCAGCCGGGCCCCAACCGGGCAGCTGAGGCCGGTTGCCAGGCGAACGTGGCGTTGGCGGGATCGACAGGCAGGAACTCACGGGCTGGCCCGTCTTCGCTGCCCGCCGACCGGGACGGTGTAATGCGCGCGCCGCCGGCGTCCAGGAGGGCCTACCCCTTCGGCTGGAGGAGTCGATTCGATAGTTCGCAAGGACGATCTGCCACGAGGAGCCGGACGCCCCAGACCTGCAGCGGTGCCAGGCCCTCCTTGACTCCGGCGACGTCGCGCAAGAGGACGCAGCGTCCGGCGGGCAGCGAAGAAGGGCCGCTGAACTGCAGTACCCCAAGGCGCGACCGGTACCGAGAGTCGGGCGGGGCATCGGAGCGGATCGAGACGCCATCGGTGTCGTTGGGGTCGGGCGCCGGCGGCTGAGCGTCGCGGTGGGAGCACCCGCAGCACGGTCGACTCCGACTGACGACGGATCGGGTCGGGTGCCTCCGGCTCTCGATAGAACCGTCCTCGTCGTCTCGACAGCCGCGGGTGCGCTCTCCGAGGCACTCGCCACACAGAAACGCCACTCCAACGATGGCGTTCGGATCTCCGTCCGTCACGTTGCCCCGCCGCATCACGATGACGCTCCTCGTGCCAGTCCTGTGGTTGGGAGGCCCTTCTTCTTCGCCCGCCGGATGCTGCTTCCCGTTGCGCGAGACCGTCGGAGTCAAGGCGGAGCGGGCACCGCTGCAGGACTGGTCGGTCCCACACCGCCCCTCTGGCCACTCTTGCGAATTATCACGGACGAAACTCCCAGGCCGAAGGGGTCGATCCGGCTGGACGCCGGCGGGCCGCGCATTACCGATCCGCTCCGGCGGGCGTGGAAGACGGGCTGGACAGGGGCGCTCGCCCTGACCGTCCGCCAGCACTCGGTGCCTGCCCAACTCCGTCCGCCACTCGAACCCCGACGGGCACGCGACCCCCCCTAGCGGAGCGAACCACCTATGGTCTCCGGTGACAGGGCCGCTGGCGGAGATCTCAGACCCTGATTTCTCGTGATAGGCGCGACCTCGGAGATCTCGGACCCCTGATTGCTCGTGACAGGGCCGCCGGCGGAGATTCCGGAACCCTGATTTCTCGTGACAGGACAGGGGCGCTCGCCCTGACCGTCCGGCCGGCTCTTGGTGCCTGCACCACGCCGCTCTCCCGAGAGCGCTGGGAACTCCGCGATGGTGTTGGGCCCGATCGGCCGCGGATCATCCAACATGATCCCGCCTGGCCGGGCGCCGACACTGGCTCCCCTTGGCGGTCGGTGCGTGACAACGCTGTCGCGGCAGCTTGGTGTATGTCGGTTCCTCCGCTCCACAGAGGGTATTCTCAACCTCGAGAACCTAGATGCCAATTCAACTTGTACACATTCGTCTCATCGAAGGAAGGTGCGGCGTCGGATCTCGGCGCTACGCGGTGAGACTCGAAGACCCGACACAGGACATCACCGAGACAGTCGGAGTCTCCACAGAGTTAGAGGGGCGGATCACGCTGTATGATTCGGAGGATCTCACCTTAGCCGTCGGCCGTCGTCCGGCCGCCCTCGTCACCAGAGCTGTCGCTGATTTCGATTCGGGGAATGGCAAGGTCCTACCTATTGTTGTGGGGTAGATGTCAGAGGATTCAGGCCCGCATCAGCTGAAGCCGGTGCTCGGCAGTCCCAACCGTGAGCCGCTGGCCCCACCCGAAGTGCACGCAGTCGTCCTCGATCCCGTCCCCAAAAACCACCCCGGTCTCGCTCATCTCGGAGATCACCGACAGGCTGTGCCCCCCGTCGAGGCAGCCGCCAGTGAGCCGGGTTCCGGTCCACGGACTCTTCCACGCCTCCCGCACGAACCAGGCCAGCGCCGGCTCGGAAGGGGAGGGCAGGCGCACCTCGTCTCGGCGCTCACGGGCCACGGAGCTCGCCCAGCCGGTGGCTCCAGTCCCCGTGGAGATGATGATCCCGGAGGAGGAATGCCTCTCTTCGGCCTCATCGACCTGGATTCGGTACAGGGCGGACTGGTGGGAGCGCTGGCCGACGAAGATCTCGTTGAGGGCGAGTAGGTGCTGTCCGTCGTCGAAGCGAGCCTCGACCATGGTGCGCGCCTCGACGCTGCTGGCGTTGTCGTTGCCGGCGGCCCAGATGAGGTCGGCGGTGGCGTCGGCAGTGTGCGGCACGAGGATGCCGGGCTGGCGCTCGGGCTCGGGATTGACGCCGATGACGAGCTGGCCGGTGAGGTACTTGGCGACGTTGGGCACCAGGCCGTCCTGACCAACCGCCACCACGAGATCTCGGGGTTCGAAGAGGAAACGATCGAGGTCGCCGCGGTCGACTCGGACCCGCCTCCACGCCTTCGGGATCCCGCATAGGACGGTGAGAAGTGCGGTCTCGAGTTGGAAATGCCAGCCCTGGACCTCGTCGAGATCCTGGCCCCGGGACTCGACGAAGAACTTCGCCTGGTTCCGGGTGCCGTGCCGCTCCACGAGCGTCTGGTACCGGCTGGCCCGGGTGACTATGACGA
>PJEL010000929.1_pt1 | contig 32145 bp, 31 predicted proteins | sample 1853271 | NCBI WGS metagenome assembly PJEL01 (sample SAMN08108733, study PRJNA415343) | Invertebrate metagenome, whole genome shotgun sequencing project. | host: Globobulimina | place: Sweden: Gullmar Fjord | collected 2015-08 | reverse complement strand
ATGGAGGATGAGGGATTGACCCTGCTTCCTACCCACAGGATAGTCGAAGTTGATTCTGACATTAATATAAAGAAGGTACTTGGAAAATGTTTCACGCTTGAGAAGATCAGCTCTGATACAATCACTGCAGATGAGGCCAGAGAGAAGATGCTGGAGTCGATAGGTAAAAGCCGCCACTCTTTTGGTATGTATCTGACCAACCTTGATTCTTACTATACGCTCTCTTTCCGCTGCTCGGATATTGACGTTGACCTTCCTGACAGCATAAAGGCGCTTGATGTTACCATTCTCCATAGATTTATCTTTGAAAAACTTCTGAATATAGAGCACTTTGAGTATGAGATGGAGCCGAAGATAGCAGTAACCAGGGCGCAGCAGGGCTCTTTTGAGGCGGTCTTCTTTTTAAACGCCACCCACATTCATGATGTGCGGGCTGCCGCGCTGGCAGGCCACAGGATGCCTCCCAAATCCACATACTTCTATCCCAAGCTGCTTACCGGAATGGTACTTTATAAATTCTAATCCAATGCTCATCGGAATAATTTCAGACTCTCACGACCACTCGCAGAATATCATAAAGGCTGTTGATGTCTTCAAGGTGAAGGGTGTTGACCATGTCATTCACCTCGGTGATTATGTTAACCCTGCCTCTGTCCTGCTCTTTAAAGGTGTAAAGCTTATCGGAATATTCGGCAATAATGACGGCGACACATTCAGGCTGATCAACTCCTTTAATGAAATAGGCGGTGTGATCAAAGGGGACTTTCACGAATTTGAGACGGACGGCCTTAAGTTTGCCTGCTACCACGGCACAGAATCACAGCTTAAAAACTCGCTCATCAATTCCGGCACATATGATGTTGTTATGTACGGACATACCCATGCCTGCAGGAACGAGATGGCCGGAGATACTCTTGTCTTGAACCCCGGCACTTCACACGGTTTCTGGAAGAGGGCCACTGTAATGGTCTTTGATACAGAGAGTAGAGAGGCTGAGATCATAGATCTGTAGAAAAAAAGAGCAACAGAGCAACAGTTCAACAGTCTGTGATTATGAGAGCGGTTGGGTGATTTTCTAATAAACGTTTGTGCTGTTGCACTGTTGAACTGAGGAACTTTTGCACTTATCGCTTTATGCCCCTCATCATATGATTTAAATCATGGCGGCGTATTCTCAAACATGTTTTAATAAAGAACACTAAAATTTAAACCACAAATTTAGGAGGAAATACAGTATGTTTTGTTATCAATGTGAACAGACAATGGAAGGCGGATGTGACAAGAAGATAGGGGTATGCGGCAAGAACGAGGATATAGCGAGCCTTCAGGATATAGCTATTTTCGGACTGAAGGGCGTTGCAGCATATGCGCACCACGCACGCCAACTTGGATACACAGATCCTGATGTAGATGCTATTACACATGAGGCGCTCTACTCTACACTTACAAATGTTAATTTTGGGCTGAATGACAATGTAGGCATGGCGCTTAAAGTAGGAGAGGCGACCGTCAAGGTCATGGACCTTCTTGATAAGGCCCATACTGAAAAGCTGGGTCTTCCCGAGCCTGTTACGGTTTCAGAGGACAAAGTTGAGGGAAAGAGTATACTTGTCACGGGGCACAACCTTTACGCGCTTGAAGAGCTTCTGAAGCAGACAGAGGGTAAGGGTATCAATGTGTACACTCATTCTGAGATGCTCCCTGCACACGGTTATCCGGCACTGAAGAAGTACAGCCATCTAAAAGGTAATGTCGGCAAGGCATGGCATGACCAGAGAAGGGTATTTGATGACTTTCCGGGCGCGATACTCGTTACAACAAACTGTGTGATGCCGGTAAGGGGCACATACGGGGATAGGATGTTTACTTATGATCTGACCGGTGTTGAGGGAGAAACTCAGAAGGTCGAGAATGATGATTTCTCTGCAGTCATTGAGAAGGCGCTTTCGCTTCCTGATGCTGATATTAAATCTGACAAGACACTGACAACCGGTTTCCATCACGAGAATGTTCTGAAGCTTGCACCTGAGATAATCGCTGCCGTTAAGGCTGGCAAGATAAAGAGGTTCTTTGTCATAGCAGGATGTGACGCACCGGGTGATGGAGGCGAGTACTTCAGGGAGCTGGCAGAGCTGGTTCCAAAAGACTGTGTCATATTGACGACCTCGTGCGGCAAGTTCAGATTCAATGACATCGACTTTGGTGATATAGACGGGATTCCCCGCTATATCGACCTTGGGCAGTGCAATAATTCCGGCTCTGCCGTGAAGATAGCTCTTGCTCTTGCAGATGCATTTGAGTGTTCAGTGAATGACCTGCCGCTCAGCATCGTTCTCTCATGGTTTGAGCAGAAGGCCGTTGCTATACTTTTGGGGCTCTTTAGTCTGGGTGTGAAGGATATCTACCTCGGGCCCAAGCCTCCTGAGTTTGTAACTCCTGCTGTGCTGGGCGTTTTGCAGGAGAACTTTAATCTTCAGCTTACAGGAAGTGCAAAAGAGGATCTGCAGAATATGATGGGTTGATCCCATACGACATATGATTTTCAAAGGCTCCGTCCTGGATCTTCGGGACGGGGCCTTTTTGTTTAAAACCCATTTGTTAAGCTACAATAATTTATATGCAGCCCCCCATATCTATCAACTCTATCATCCAGCAGATAAGGAGTGAATTTGAAGACGAGGTCGTTGATTACCGCTATCTCAAGCCCGAAGCCTCCAGATACTCTGAGCCTGAATCACCGTTAAAGGGTGAGATCAATAATGTACTCAAGAAAGACGGTATTGAGAAGCTCTTCACCCACCAGGCAGAGAGCATTGACCTCATAAGAAAAGGCCGGAACGTAGTTGTCATGACACCGACCGCAAGCGGAAAGAGCCTTATCTACAATATTCCCGTTCTTGAGTCTGTCATGGATGAACCTCACAGCAAGGCACTTTACCTCTTCCCGTTAAAGGGGCTTGGCCAGGACCAGATGAAGACACTTAAAGGGATGGCAGAAGTTCTTCAACTTCAAAATTTCGCTGAAATTTACGACGGTGACACAACGCAATATAGGAGAAAGAAGATAAGGGAGAATTTCCCTAACATAGTCTTTTCAAACCCTGACATGCTTCACCTTGCGCTTAACGCTTTTCACTCCAAGTGGGCGGAGTTCTTCAAAGAACTCAAGTATGTTGTGATTGATGAGATACATACATACAAGGGGATATTCGGCTCTCATGTCGCGCATGTCCTTCGCAGGCTCAGAAGGATATGCCGTCATTACGGCTCTGATCCGCAGTTCATCGCCTGCTCCGCAACTATCGCAAACCCGGGTGAGCTTGCAAAAGGACTGACCGGCCTCGATTTTGACCTGGTTGAAAAGAGCGGAGCTCCAAGGGGCGGCAGGCATATCGTCTTTCTTAATCCATGGGAAAGCACATATACAGCTGCAACAAAGTCTTTTAAAAAGTGTATTGATGCAGGGTTAAAGAGCATAGCCTTTACAAAGTCGAGAAAGATAACAGAGCTTATATACAGCTGGCTCATTGACTCATCATCAAAGTATGAAGGCTCTGTCAGTTCATACAGGGCCGGCTTCCTTCCTGCAGAAAGGAGGGAGATAGAGCAGAGGCTCTTCTCCGGTGAGCTTGACGGGGTTATATCCACAAGCGCGCTTGAGCTCGGTGTTGATATCGGCGGGCTTGACGCATGCATACTTGTCGGTTATCCCGGAAGCATCGCAAGTACATGGCAGAGGGCGGGCAGAGTTGGAAGGCAGGGACAGGATGCTTTGGTGATAATGATCGCCCTAAGGGATGCGCTCGACCAGTACTTTATGCGCCATCCTGATGATTTCTTTGGACGAAGCCATGAGGCTGTCACTATCGACCCGTTAAACCTGACGATCCTCAAGTCACACCTTACCTGCGCATCGGCAGAGATGTCATTGAGAAGAGATGATGATGTCTACAACACAGAAGAGATAATGATAGCTATAGATGAGCTTGTTGAGGAGAAGGTGTTTAAGCTCACAAAGAAGGGTGATATATGGTTTACTCCGAGACGCTATCCTCAGAGGGAGGTGAGTATCCGCGGCATGGGTAAGACATTCAGCGTATTGAGCGGCAGCTGGCGGATAGGTGATATAAGCGGTGCAAGGGTATTTAAAGAGGCTCATCCGGGCGCGGTCTATCTTCATAAAGGCAGGCAGTACAAGGTTGAAGAGCTTGATATTGAGGATATGAGCGTATTCTGCAGGGAGGTTGATGTCTCTTACTATACACAGCCTATCTCCCATGAAGAGACAGACATTATGGATGAGCTTGAGAAAGGGGAGAGGGTGAGCTGGGGAAATCTGAGAATCACCAATACTGTAACCGGATACTGGAAGAAGAGGATGCGGACACAGGAGAAGATCAACAGCTATCCGCTTGACCTTCCATCATGGACGTTTGAGACACAGGGTTTATGGATCAAGCTTGATGAGGGGCTTGAAGATAAGGTGAAGGCCGAGGGGTTGGACTTTACAGGCGGCATACATGCTCTTGAGCATGCTGCCATTTCTGCTCTTCCGCTCTTTGCTATGTGTGAGAAGGCTGATATAGGCGGCATAGCCTACCCGCTCTATCCTGACCTGGGAGTTCCGGCCATTTTTATATATGACGGATGCGAGGGAGGGATCGGTCTCACAAAAAGAGGTGTCGAGGTTTTTGACGAATGGCTTGATGCAACGGAGAAGATCATTACAGAGTGCGACTGTGAGGATGGATGCCCGTCATGTGTTCAGGATCCGCAGTGCGGTTCAGGAAACGATCCGCTTGATAAAAAGGCGGCGTTGTTCATACTGAAAGAGCTAAAAACTTCTATAGTATGTAAATAGAGATGTTCCATAGGACCTTAGTGCAACTGAACTAACTACACCCCTCTGTGTCTCCCCTTGTAAAGGGGAGAATTTTAATCCCCTCTTATCCAAGGAGGGGCAGGGGAGGTTAATGATAATGTATTTTTTAATGAATGATATTCCCTTGTGTGAAATACAATAAAAAAGCCCCCTGAGAGATCTCAGGGGGCTTTTTTAAATTTAATCTAACACCTTTTACCTTTATGTGAAACGCACTTTGTTGACTTTCCGGCTGCCATGCTCTTACATCTCTTGCCAGCCTTGGTCTTTGCAGAACATCTTGCTTTCTTTTTGGCTACTTTTTTCTTAGCTACCTTCTTTTTAGCTTTCTTCTTTGCAGCTTTCTTTTTAGCAACCTTCTTTTTGGCTACTTTTTTCTTGGCTGTCTTCTTTTTAGCTACTTTTTTCTTAGCTACTTTCTTTTTAGCAACCTTCTTCTTGGCTACTTTTTTCTTAGCTGCTTTCTTCTTAGCTTTTTTCTTTGTTGCCATGAGTCCTCCTTTTGAAATTTACATAGTCAAAACTCTTTAAACAAGTATAGCAGAATAAAATCTTAATACAAGGATAAAAACCACTATGAAAATAATATCGATACAGGTGCAATAGCATTATCTTTAGAGAATAATATATAATTAAACCCCTTCATGTGGTATCAGTCATGCTTCCCTGCGAATGGCACAATGACAGGTGTACTATGCGTGAAGAAATAATATAATGAATAAGGAAGACATAACATGAAACGAGAAGACATAAGAAACATTGCTATCATTGCCCATGTTGACCATGGCAAGACAACACTTGTTGATGCCATGCTGCAGCAGGCGGGTATATACCGTGAGAATGAAGAGATCAAGGAAAGGGTGATGGACAACATCGACCTTGAGCGCGAGAAGGGCATCACCATAATGGCAAAGAATACAGCTGTTGATTACAACGGTATAAAGATCAACATTATTGATACCCCGGGACACGCGGACTTTGGCGGAGAGGTCGAGAGGACTATGAAGATGTCAGATGCCGTGCTGCTTCTGGTTGACTCTTCAGAGGGCCCGCTTCCTCAGACACGCTTTGTGCTTAACAAGGCGCTTGAGCTTAACCTTCCCCCGATACTTGTTATCAATAAGATAGACAGGCCGGATGCAAGGATACAGGAGGTCTTAAATGAGGTGTATGACCTCTTTATAGACCTTGATGCGACAGAGGATCAGCTTGAGTTTCCAATAATCTACACAAACGCAAAAGCTGGTACCGCAACACTTGATCTTGAGAAAGAGTCTGATGACCTTAAGCCTCTCTTTGATATAGTGCTTAAGACCGTGCCTGCCCCTGAAGGTGATAAAGATGCACCGCTTCAGCTTCTTGTAATGAACATTGACTACAACGATTATATAGGAAGGATGGCTGTCGGAAGGATATTTGCAGGCACAGCAAATGTTGGTGACCAGGTGGTGGTCATAAACGTTGATAATGAGCAGGTCAAGACAAAGATAACATCCATGTATACATATTCAGGCCTCGAGCGTACTGAAGCAAAAACGGCATCTATAGGTGATATCATAGCGCTTTCCGGGATAGAGGGCATAAATATAGGCGATACGATAACTGATGTTGAAAATCCGATGCCGCTTCCAAGGATCAAGGTTGATGAACCGACAATTTCGATGGCCTTTTCAGTTAACAACTCGCCCTTTTCAGGCCAGGACGGCAAGTATGTAACATCAAGGAACCTGAGGGACAGGCTCAAGAAGGAGCTTCTATATAATGTATCGATCAAGGTGGATTTCAGCAATATGGATTCATTCAAGGTGATGGGCAGGGGAGAGCTCCAGCTTGCGATACTTATCGAGATGATGCGGCGCGAGGGCTATGAGCTTTCAGTATCAATGCCCGAGACTATCACAAAAGATGTCGACGGCAAGAAGCATGAGCCGATGGAACTACTTATCATTGATGTGCCTGATGATTTTGTCGGTGTGGTAACACAGAAGGTCGGCATAAGAAAAGGTAAGATGCAGAAGATGCAGAATAATGGAAACGGAAGGGTAAGGATGGAGTTCAGGATACCTTCCCGCGGACTTATAGGCTTCAGGTCGCAGTTCCTCACAGACACAAGAGGCACCGGGCTTCTGAACCACCTCTTTGACGGATATGAACCATGGCATGGCCCGATGACAGTAAGGCCGACCGGAACGCTTGTATCTGACAGAACAGGAACCACTACCACCTATGCTCTTTATCATATGCAGCCCAGAGGAGTTCTCTTTGTGAAGGAGGGCACAGCTGTTTATGAGGGGATGATCATCGGAGAGAATGCACGCGACAATGACCTTGATGTTAATGTTACAAAAGAGAAGAAGCTTACTAACGTCCGTGCCTCAGGCTCAGACGACGCGCTCCAGCTCGTCCCGCCAAGGCTTATGACGCTTGAGCAGTCTATAGAGTTTATTAAAGAGGATGAACTTATTGAGGTCACTCCGCATAACGTCAGGTTGAGGAAGAGAGTGCTTCAGGCCAACCAGAGGCCTAAGAGGCGGGAGTAACGACAAGATCACGGGAAGCGGATACGCTTCTCGTGCAACAATAGGCGATGTGTTGTTTTAAAGTGTTTATTGTACAAGACAAATCTCACCTTCTAGTAAGAACGCTACGGCATCATTTCTATTAAGGCATTCTTCTTTAGTTAATCCTTCTATTTTCTCAGCAGTGCATTGCTCATAGTAAAGTAAACATGCCAAGCCATTTTCTATCTGATGCCTGAACACAAAAATTAGAAATAAGACTACTAATAAAACGAGAGCGATAATCTTAATTATTGGTTTCATTCATTACCGCTATTTGGTATAGGTAGATCATGCATTCTCAAGAATGACAATTTGTCCCAGTAGCCTCTTTGAAAAATGATCTTATCGTTCTTCACATGAAAAAAACCGCAGCCTCTTAGGCCGAGAGGGTCTTTCCATTCCAGCATAGCCCATTCTCCGTCCTCAAATATATTCTCAATAATACAGGTCATCTCAGCCTGAGCAAACCCTTGTATAAACATCTCTTTGATCGCAGGCTTACCTTCAACAGGTGATTCTGCTACCTGATGGTTTACTGCATCATCAGCATAGAATTCTGACAATGATTCAGCATCTGCACGATTAAATGTCTCAACCCATTTTTTGATAAGTTCTTTAGGCTTCATGTTGTTTTACCTAAGCCCTGCATTGCTTCTTGCGAGTCTAACGGAGCTTCATCCCTATTTGAATCTGTATAATCTCTTACTACTTTAGCTACACGAATACGATAAGAGTGGAACAGATTTTCTTTTCCCTGTTTCTGCGCTGCTCGGTGCTCAAGAAGATTTCGCCATTTTTCAATAGTAGCTTCATCTTTCCAAAAAGAAAGACTAAGGATCTTGCCTTCTTCTGTGAGACTCTTGAATCTTTCAATTGATATAAAGCCCTCACGATTTTCCAGGAATTTCCTGAGTTCGGAAGCTATTTTCAGATACTCTTCTTTCCCTTCTCTTTTAGGTGTAACTTCAAAAATTACAGCAAACATAGCACTCCTTTATCTTTTGAGTATAGCGTCCATGTTATACAATCTTTTTTACTTCATATTTTAATTGAACAAAGCCAAATTCATAGGCCTTTGCTTCAATATGTTTTAGTTCAATGTCTTTACCTGAACTGCCAAATAGAGATTTACCTTTACCGATAATGACAGGAATCACTGTGATTGTAATGTCATTGATAAGCCCTGCAGCCAAGAACCTCTGAATAGTTATGCCACCGTCAATATATAATCGTTTCAATCCTTGTTTTGATAGCCGTTGATATAATTCTTCCGGAGTTTCAGATGAATGTTCCACCGTATTTTTTAAGTTGTCTGGTATTTCCAGTGATCGGCTACTCAACACAATTACCGGCTTGCTTCCGTATGGCCACTGACCGAATGATAAAACTTTTTCAAATGTATATCTGCCCATCACCAATGTATCAACTGATTTCATGAACGAGACGAAACCACAATCTTCCCCTTCTGGAAGGGTTGCATTTGCGTCATCCAGCCAATCAAGAGATCCATCTTCTCTGGCAATGAAGCCATCCAGGCTAGTAGCGATAAATACTGATGCAATTAAACTCAATGTCTATTCCTTTTTTGTGTATAATGTTTCACATCACCGGAAGCAAAAAGCAGAGCGAGAAACGAGAGGTGCTTTTTGCTGTCCAAGTGCATGTGTTTGTTAGCGGTTTTTTAGCCATGACATATTTCCGTTCTCAAAAAACATGAACCAATCCGGTCTGTATTCGGAATTGTTTTTTGTCTTTTCATACAATGGTCGTATAGCTCCTTCCCAATCTGTATACTGCGTTGAGAATAGCTTTGTTGCCACTTTCTTTGAGATGCCTCCCTCAATTTTTAAAACGTACAATGACATCCAAAAATAGATAACCTTCGCTAAGTCATCGTAGATTTCTGGGTTATCAGTTTGAGTCGAAAACAGCTGATCGAATGAAATGGGATTTTCTTTATATTCTGTGTTCAGAAATTTCCAGGCTCTATTTCTCGCACCCAGCAAATCATGTGAATGATAGTGGCGAAACATATCCATAGTATTCTTCACATTTTCTGACCGCCTAGATACCAGGCGCGTAATGATCACACTGACGATTCCAACAAGGGAATAGATGATGAACTCTTCAATGGACCTTGGCATTAATGATCTCCTTTGTAGCGTTAACAATTATTAGGTGAAATGCGTCTTTGTTTGTGGTTAAAATCCATTATAGTGACTTTAGTCCAACAGTGCAACAGCAAGATATAATGATTCGATTCTGGACAAGCCAGAATGACAGAATTCAAGACAACGAGATTACTTTATTCCGATAGAATTCAGATATGTCTGTGCTCTTTCGTGCCCTAAACCGGCTGCAGTCCGGAAATCCTGTATAGACAAATTCTCCATTCCCTGCCTTTTGTAAGCTATTCCTCTGAAGAAATATGCACCTGCCATTTGCGGATCCATTTCTAAAGCTGTATTGAGATTTTCAATAGCCTTGTCGTAGATTCCGAGGTTGCCATACGCCACCCCAAGTTCATTATAATAATGCGCGCTTGGATGCAGGCTGACTGCGGTTTTCAGGTCTGCTACTGCTTTTTGATGTGCCCCTAGCTTTCCGTGGGTAACAGCACGGTTAAAGAATATCTCAGGGTCAGAGGGGTAAAGTTCTGCAGCCCTGTTCAGAACCTCCAGCACATCACTGTGCCTGCCCTCGGCTCCATAAGCGGTTGCAAGGTTCATATGTCCCAGGTGATTTTCAGGATAGATCTCTAGCTGGGCGCTCCAGAGGGTTATGGAGCTTTTCCAGATTTCCCCCTGTTTTATAGTTAGAAAAGAGATAAGACATATAATGATGATTATCGTAACCATAAACGCTTTGCGGGCTGATTCGAGCTTTCCGTTATTCAGCGTCTGTCCGTAGATGTATGTCAGGCCAACACTTATCAAAAAAGCCGGAGCCAGTCCGGGCAGGTAGGTGTAACGGTCAGCAGCTGTGAAGTATCCGAAATTAACAATACCCAGAACAGGCAGCAGCGTTATTATGTAGAATGTCCATAGACTCAGCCATAGCTTTTGGCTCTTCCATCTGTATATACAGAATACACTGAAGGATATGAAGAGTATGAGAGGCAAGAGGTGTTTTATGGCAAAGAGAGAAACGTCAGGTGAGAGCGGATACATTGGAGCGAGATTAACCGGCCAGAGCATCTTGTAAATATAGAAGAAGAGGGTCTGCACTGAAACAAGGAGTCTGCTGGTTAAAGCGCCTTCAGTAATTGTTACCTGAATCCCCCCGTATTTATAGAAGAGCAGGGTCGTTACAGCTGCCGCAGCGCTGAGAAGAATAAACGGCACCTTCTCCATTAGCACTTTTATCTGTGATAGTTCTCCACGTTTAAAACGAAGCCTCTCAAGAGGATAGATGTCCAGTATGATGAGCACAAGTGGAAGCGTAACTGCGATAGGTTTGCTAAGCAGTGCAGCGGAAAAGAATATCATGCTCATGATATACGCAAGCCTTCTTTGTCCTGCTTCTGATACTGATGTAAATTCAAGATACTGCAGGAGGCTCAATAATACAAAAAAGATACTGAGCACATCCTTTCTTTCTGTCACCCAGGCTACCGACTCGACATGTATCGGATGTACCCCGAAGATAAGTCCGGTAAGCGCAGCGCAGATGAAGGCATTTTCTGCCATGAAACGAGGTGTCTTATCTCCGGCCATTTTAATTAAGCGTAGAATGAGGAAGACCACTAAGAATGTATTGATTGAGTGCAGGAGTATATTGGTAAAATGATGGCCTGCAGGGTTTAGCCCCCAGAGGGCATAATTGATCGCATGTGAAAGCTTTGTGAGAGGCACCCACATGGTGTCCTGAAAAGAGAACATCCACTTCAGGAAGTTCATATCCAGTGATCTTATATGTAGGTTTTCATAAACATACAGCTGGTCATCCCAGTTGACAAACCCGCTTCTAAGCACAGGAAGATAGACCGCAAATGTGAATAGGGCAACCAGAAGGGCGGTGATCGTATTTTTGTTTTTGAGAGTTGAGATCATGTTGATATTCTCTTAAGTGTCTGATGGTTTTGTTATTATGACAGCTTAAGATAAGTAGAACATTATAGTGGGTAGAGTTCAACAGTGCAACATTACAAATGTACTACAGGGGTAATCAGGCATGTAAGGAAAACGGCGTGCTTATTTCTTCATTTTTTTATGCATCTCCACAAAGTAATCGTAATTTGAAATGAAAGCATTGTATATGTCAGGGTCAAAATGCTGCGGGGCTACTCTTTCGTCACCTTTTAATAAAATTTCATATGTGGTCTTGTAATCAAAGGCAGGTTTGTATGCTCTGGGTGAGACAAGGGCATCGAAAATATCTGAGATTGTAACTATCCTTCCCTCCAGAGAGATATGCTCTCCTTTTTTGTTATTAGGGTATCCGCTTCCATCCCATTTTTCGTGATGATCGAGTGCTATGTTATAAGCCATTTCCAAACCCTCAAGGCCCTCAACCATCTTTGCTCCGTAGATAGTATGCTTTTTTACTTCGTCAAATTCCTTAGCAGTTAATTTTCTCGGCAGCCTGATAAGTTCGGCAACATTGATCTTTCCTATATCATGCAGCTGTGCAAATGTGGTTATATCTTCTACAAACTTATCTTCTTTCCCCAATAATTCAGCAATATGCCCTGAATAATGATTGATTCTATTGATATGATAACCGGTATCTTCGTCTGCCGCTTTTGCCGCTCTTTTTAATGCTTCCGATGTGCCGTAGAGTAATTTCTTCAGGATAACGCTTTCTGTAAGATCTGTGATGCCGGACTGTATAAAATCCTTTTTATTACCATCAGGACCTGACGACCTTACTACCCTGCAATGATACTTGATAAACCTGTCATTAAGCTTGCCCTCTATAACAATGGAGCCTTTTGATTTCAGTTCCCTGACCAAGTCCGTTCCTTTTTTTAAACTCCCTGTAATATTACAGAACATATCCAGTACTGTATTCCCTCTAAGGTCTCCATAAAGGTCGATACAGGCCTGGTTGGCATAGGTTATTATTCCTTCCCCGATATCCTGGCTATCTGTTATGTCAGCGGTGAGGGTTCCGAAAATTGCAAAATCTGAGTCGAATTTAGTCATTTCACATCTCTCTTTGTTGAAATTATATTATGTTTTTCAGTTGTAATCAAATGAAAGAAAGCGGAGTAGATCAGATGCTATGGCGCAATGATTGATAAAACACTATAATGGTAATAAGTCAGGAGGCCTGAAATGTTTAAAAAGTTTCTTAGCACTGAAAATGATACTGCTCTGCTTTTTCTCCGGTTATTGTTAGGCATAGTGATGTTCCCCCATGGTGCGCAGAAGCTTATAGGCTGGTTCGGCGGCTACGGGTATTACGGCACCATAGCATTCTTTACAGGGAAGATGGGGATACCATATATCGTGGCCTTTCTTGTGATAATGTCTGAATCTCTCGGGGCAATATTTCTGATCATGGGCTTTATGACAAGGCTTGCTGCTTTCGGCACAGCCTGTGTGATGACCGGCGCCATTTTCATGGTGCACCTGGAGCATGGTTTCTTCATGAACTGGTTCGGGGATCAGAAGGGAGAGGGTTTTGAGTTTCACCTTCTTGCTATAGCTATCGCAATTGCCCTGATGATAAGCGGGGGAGGAAGGCTGTCTGTTGACAGGGCGCTCTCCAGAAAGTCCAGAAAATAGTGGGAGTTGAAGATGTAGTTATTATTTACGTCCCGGTATTAAACCCTGCTTTTGAAAGCAGCTTTTCAGGCTGAAGACCTCAGACTCACACACATGACACTCCTTGCATTTTGATTCTTTGATCTGTCCTGTAGGATTGTACCTGTGGTACTCGCTTTCAGGCTTATGTGAATATATAAAGCCCTTCCACTCTTTATCCACTGAATGACAATCTGTACAGGTCACGCCCTCGACCTTCTCTATCGCTTTGAACCCTGCTTTATGCTCGCTCTCGTGGCAGTCACTGCATATGCCGAATGCAAGCGGTTTGAATTTACCTATAACAGCCTTCTTCATGCCGCCGAACTCGGAGTAGACTATCTCATCCCGCTTATGACACTTTTCACAGAGAACATCTTTGTGTTTGCCTTTGAGCTTGAACCCGCTGTAATCCTTAGACTCATGCCGGAATTTGTTCTCCCTCCAATCCTTCTCAACAGAATGGCAGGATTCGCATTTCTGCCCCTTGAATTGCCCTTCATGTATATCGTAATGGCAGTCGCTGCAGTTGCCTGACCCAAGAGGCTTGAATTTGCCTATCACAGCCTTCTTTTCAGTATTGAACTCTGTATAAGCTACCTCGGATCTCCTATGGCATCTTTCGCAAAGAACATCTTTATGCTTTCCTTCCAGTTTAAATCCTTTGAATTGCGGAGACTCGTGCCTGAATGTGTTCTCTTTCCACTCTTTCTCAACTGAGTGGCAGGAGTCGCATTTCTGCCCTTTGAACTGTTCATTATGTATATCATAGTGACAGTCAAAGCAGTTATCAGCCTTACAGGGCTTGAACCGGCTTATTGTCTTCCTCTTCATCCCGCGGAATTCAGCGTATATGATCTCTTCCTGGCTGTGGCATTTGGTACATTCAACTTCTTTGTGTTTGCCCTTAAGCTTAAATCCTTTATACCTGTCAGACTCATGCCTGAAAGTGTATGCTTCCCAGCCATCCTTAAGCGAGTGGCAGGAGTCGCACTTCTGCCCTTTGAACTGTCCCTCGTGTATATCATAATGGCAGTCAAAACATTGATCATGCTTAATAGGTTTGACCTTCAGGAGGGTCTTTTCGATATCCTTTCCATCTTTTTTGTAAGGTCTCTTTTCCTCAGGATGACATTGCTCGCACTTAACATCCAGGTGTTTCCCTGTCAATGGATATTCAGCCTTTTTGTGATCAACATTTATATCTTTCCATTCCTTATAGTTATGGCACTCTGCACAGTCACCCGGCAGGGCCTTTTTATGGATATCATCATGGCAGTTAATGCATTTTGTTGAGAGGCCGGAATATGTATTTGATTTTTTGTGGCATTTGCGGCATGTTTGCCTGTGGCTGTTCTGGAGAGTGTAGCCGGTCATTGAATGATTAAAATCATTTTCATCAAGTCTGGTTATGTTGTAGTCCTTGCCTTTATGGTCTGTGTGACATTGAATACATCCGGCCTTTATCCTGGCATGAAAATCTTTTCTCTTACGGATGCGCTCATTCAGGCTCTTATGGCATTGTTTACATGAAGTGTCGAGGATTCCGGAAGTTATTGAGTGGCATTTAAAGCAGTCAGTCAGCCCATCCAGCTTCTCATGCGCCCTTGTCAGCTCGCCGGGAGACATCCACTGGGCAAGGCTTCTGCCCTGGCCGGCTATCAGGAGTACACTAGAAATTAAGGTTATTAGCAGTATCTTTTTCATGTATTATTCGGTATAAAGAGGGGTGCATCTTTATAATAACAGTCATTCCCTGCCAAAGGCAAAAAATAGCGCAAATAAGCGGATTTCAGCTTTTAGTACACTTGTCCTATATAATAACCATATAGATATTTTTAATGCAGAGATATGGATAAACTGCATTCCGGTCCATATTATTTACCCAAGGAAGCATTTTAGGAGAAGATGAAAAAGAAGAGCGATTCTTCAGACAAGATATTGCGTTTTCGAGGTTCTGAGAGGCATATACACTGGGCGATATCCATCCCGTTCATGGTCTGCTATTTTACGGCCTTAACGCTCGTAATATTTTACAATCCTGACCCTGAGAGGCCTTACCGCTTCATCTTCTCATGGATCCACCGGATATCAGGGGTTCTCTTTATTACTCTGCCTATGATCGTGATGTTCAGGAGCAGGGGTGATTTCAAGGTATACTTTTATAACATTAAGCAGGCATGGGCATGGGGTCTATCGGACTTTAAATTTTTACTCCTTCTGGGGGTAGCGGCCGTTAATAAAAGGATTAAGCTTCCTGACCAGGGCAAGTTCAATGCTGCTGAAAAAATAAACTTCATGGTGCTGATGTCAACATACCCATTTTATATGATCACAGGGATACTTATATGGGTTACAGACGGAGCCCTTCTGGCATGGCTTGTTCATTTCGCCATGGCCATCGCAGCAACTCCGTTAATGTGCGGACATATCTTCATGGCAACCATTAACCCGGAGTCACGTGTTGCTTTTTCAGGTATGATAACAGGCTATGTAGACCGCAAGTATGTAAAGCATCATCATGCAGCCTGGTATAAAGAGCAATTTGAAGATGGCGGGGATTCTGATGAAGCTTCGAGTCAGAAGGATGAGTCGTAAAACAAAGGAACAGAGGAAGAGAGTAAAGATAATAATAGCTAGATAGTAAGCCTTAATGCTTTTGAGTGAAAAGCGAAAGGCGTTGCAGTTTCTTCACATATGTTCAGCCGGCCTGCTGCTCTTTTATTTCCCTGCGAGCTTCTGCTTCGATAAATATCCGCTTAACATCAGGGAACTCTTTTTTGATATTCTTATCAAGCATTGTAATCGCGTCCTCGACATCTTTGGCTGAAATGCTGTTGTTAAAATTAACACTCAGGTTCAAGAGGATGAAATCAGGGCCCATATGCATAGTCAGGATCTCATTTATATGCTCGATCTCACTGCAGGATTCTGCCAGCCTTCGTACACCTTGAACCACTGCATCATCAGCGCTCTCTCCTATGAGCAGGCTCTTTGTTTCATATGCGAGCCATATAGCAGTGCCGCCGAGTATCAGCCCTATGACGATAGAGGCAGCACCGTCGAAGACCGGTATTCCTGTTATCTGGCTGAGCCATATTCCGATAAAGGCTACAAAAAGGCCGAGCATAGCTGCCGAGTCCTCAAAGAGCACAACAAAGAGGGAGGGATCCTTCCCCTGATGCACAGCCGTAATAAAACTTTTATCTCCTTTTGACTTTGAGAACTCCCTGAATGCGAAATACCATGCGCCCCCCTCAAAGATCATGGCTATGACAAGGACTATATAGTTTACAGAAGGGTTCTTTAGAGGCTCAGGGTGAGATATATGAATAATGCCTTCATAAACTGATATGCCGGCACCTACGGCAAAGATCAGTATGGCAACAACAAAGCTCCAGAAGTAGATCTCCTTACCATGACCGAAAGGGAACTCTTTATCAGCAGGCTGTTTTGAGCGCTTTAGTCCGTACAGCAGAAGGATCTGGTTTCCTGTGTCAACAAGCGAGTGTATCCCCTCTGATAACATAGCAGAGCTTCCTGTGGCAAATGCTGCAAAGAATTTGGTTACAGCTATAAGGCCGTTGCCTATGAGCGCGGCAATAATTACTTTTTTGGAGGATGCTTTCATCAGTAGCGTGCAGTCAGCCAGACTGTATCTTCATCAGATGATGTCTTATCCACCCGGTGTTTTTCATGTGCAGGGATGATCAGGTAATCGCCGGCTTTCATCTTAACCTCTCTACCGCCTTCTTTGAACTGCAGGATTGCCTCACCGCTTACCAGAAAGACAAACTCATTCTTCTCCTGATCATACCAGTGGTCCCTCGGGGATTTGTGCCCTTTTGATATGATCCTTTCGATCCTGATATTCTCATTCTCTGACAGAACTTCTATAAGTTCATCGGAAAGCTTCTCAGGGATATTATTGAAAATATTCTGGATCATTCACAATTATATTTATTAGAAAAGAGTTATGGAAGAGTAAAACTATAGACCGAACCAGCTTTTAAAGACATTTTTAAGTTCATCTATATCTTCATCAGAGACCCTTCTGCAGGTCGGGATTATGCGGATAGATACCTTCTCCCCGTTGCCCCAGGGCCACCAGGCGCATAAAAGGCAGGCATCCTCTTCAGTGTCTGAGGCCAGCAGGGTCTGTCCTTCCCGCAGCTTTCCGAGGCTGTCGTTAACGACCTCCACGATTTCAGGGGCCTCATTAATATTTGAGAGGTCCCATTTGCTGCCGAGATGCTGATCGAGGATGCTGCGGACCTTTTCAATTTCATCAGCATTGACCTCCGCCATAATTGCTCCAAAAAAACCATCCCACTTCCAGGATACAACTCCCTGAAGATCTGAGGTGAATTCCTTGCATAGATTTTCGAGATTTGACTTTTTTGAGTCGCTCACAATAGTCTCCCTTACTTAACCTACCTTGATCTTCCAGCGTGTGTCGTCCTGCCTGTCCTCAAGAATAATCCCCTGCTCCAGAAGCTCGTTCCTGAGCTTATCGGCAAGGTCCCAGTCTTTGCTAACTCTTGCCTGCTGCCGCTCCAGGATCTTTGCATTAAGATCATCCTCTGTCAGCGTTATCCCTTTAATTTTCATAAGTGACCTGTACCACTCCTCAGATGTCCTGTTAAAGATATTGAGGACACCGCCTATCTCTGCAAGAAGGTCACGAGTTGTCTCTGCAAGCTCTTTTGCCTTCCCTCCTGAGGGTTTTGCGTCGAGGAACTTATTTACCTCTCTTATCACCTCAAAGATATGGCCGAGCGCTGCAGCTGTATTGAAATCATCATCCATAGAGCTCTGGAATTCTGATTTGAAGGATGCAAGCAGTTTCTCAAGGTCTTCTGCTGATGCGATCTTCTCTTTATCGTCCGGGTGCTCAATGAAATCCGAGATCCTTGTAGCAGTAGTGTAGTATCTGTCTATATATGACTCAGCCTCATTCAGCTGCACATCGGAGAATTCTATGGGGCTTCTGTAATGCGCAGAAAGCAGGAATGTTCTAACTACCTCAGGGTCATACTTTGTGAGTATCTCCTTTATGGTAAAGAAGTTCCCGAGAGATTTTGACATCTTCTCCTTGTCAACGGTGATGAAGCCGTTATGCATCCAGTATTTCACAAACTGCTCTCCGGAGTATGCCTCGCTCTGCGCTATCTCATTTTCGTGGTGGGGGAAGGTAAGGTCGGCCCCTCCGCCGTGTATGTCAAAACTGTCCCCTAAGTATTTTGAGGACATTGCAGTGCACTCGATATGCCAGCCGGGTCTTCCAGGGCCCCACGGGCTCTCCCATGATGGCTCCCCCTCTTTAGAGGACTTCCAGAGCACAAAATCCAGAGGGCTCTTTTTTCTGTCATCAACCTCTATCCTTGCGCCTGCTCTAAGGTCATCGGTATTCTTCTTTGAGAGTTTGCCGTAGCTTTCAAATTTACTCACCTCAAAATATACATCTCCCTCTATCGGATATGCGTAGCCTTTGTCTATAAGGGTCTGCACCGTATCGACCATCTCTTTGATATGGTCAGTGGCGTTGGGCTCTATATCTGCCCTGCTTACTCCAAGCAGATCCATATCAACGTAGTATTCATCAGTGTATTTTTTAGCTATTTCTTCGGTTGTAACGCCTTCATCATTTGCCTTCTTTATTATCTTGTCATCAATGTCGGTGATGTTTCTGACATGAGTGACTGTATACCCCCTGTATCTCAGGTATCTTTTGATTATGTCAAATACTATTGCGCTCCGCGCATGTCCGAGATGGCATACATCATAAGAGGTAATACCGCAGACGTACATCCTTACGTTATCAGGGTCAAGGGGGATGAAGTCCTCCTTTGCACCGCTTAATGTGTTATATACTTTTAACATTTCATCTTTACCTTCCAGTCTGTTTATACGTTTTTCAAGTTCAGCTATATATTCTTTCATATCCTCGAACTTCTCTTCAACAGGGTCCGGCAGATGCACGTGGTCCAGCATCTCTACAGGCCCTTCATCAAGTATCTTTACAACCTTCTTCTTTATGACCCTGCCCGGCACACCTACTACTATTGAGTTTTCAGGAACAGAGTGGAGCACGACAGAGTTTGCCCCGATCTTTACGTTGTCGCCTATAGTGATAGCTCCGAGTATCTTTGAGCCGGCACCAACAACAATATTATTTCCGAGGGTAGGGTGTCGCTTTCCCTTCTCTTTGCCCGTCCCCCCGAGAGTAACGCCCTGATAGATAAGAACATTACTGCCTGTTTCCGAGGTTTCGCCTATCACAACGCTCATGCCGTGGTCTATAAAGAAGCCGCCTGCTATTTTTGCCCCGGGATGTATCTCTATACCGGTGAGAAACCTTACGATATGTGAAAGAAGGCGGGGCAGCACAGGTATCTTTGCGTTCCACAGCGCATGGTTTATCCTGTGAATAAAGGTAGCCTGAAAGCCGGGATACGCAAGTATCACCTCAAGGCGGTTCCCTGCTGCAGGATCCATCTTAAAGACGGCTTCAAAATCCTTCTGTACGTTATTCCAGAATCCCATAAGTAATATTATACTGAAAACCAAAGGGTTCGAGGATTCGAGGGTTTCAGTGAAAAAGATAATTCCTTCACTTGAACCCTTGGCCCCTAGACCCCTTGAATCCTGTCTTTATCTAAAGTTAATGCACTCCATATGGATGCCCATATCCTTCTCTTTTATCATGGCAATTACCGTCTGGAGGTCATCTATCTTCTTGCCCTTTACCCGGACCTGATCGCCCTGTATCTCGGTCTGAACCTTCATCTTCGCATTTTTGATCATCTTGACGATCTCTTTTGATTTCTCGATCGGGATACCCTGCTGCAGCTTTATGACCTGTCTCACGGTGTTGGAGGCCGCGTCTTCCATCTTTCCGTAATCAAGGGCTTTTAATGAGACCTTTCGTTTGACGAGCTTGCCCTGAAGCACATCAATTACGCTCTTGAGCTTGTATTCGTCATCAGATATCAGGGTGATCTCACTGCTGCCCTGATCCAGTTCAATATTGCTCTTGCTGCCTTTGAAGTCAAAACGCTGGCGTATTTCCTTCATTGACTGCTCAGCTGCGTTAAGCACTTCCTGAAGGTTAACTTTGCTGACTATATCAAATGTGTGGTCTGCTGCCATATTAAGATCCTCCTGAATTGTTATTGATATCTTATGAAAGAGTAGTTTAAATTAGTGACATAGTTATATCAACAGGGAGACTGATTTGTCATTCTCGCAAGCGAAGCGCATCGGGAATCTTTATTAGGACGATTCTGGACAAGGTCGGATCGACCAGGCCAGAATGACAGAGGGAAGAGAAAATATGATCAAAGACATTACAACAGGCAACACTCACATTGATGCCAAGGAGTTCCGCCACTGGTTCATAGGTGATATAAAGAGCTGGTGCGAGGAGAAGGGTATCCCATTTGATCCTGATAAGTACAAGCTCAGGGATTCAAGGGGCATTGAGTTCCGTCTTGGTGACCATAAGAAGGGAGAAGAGAGGATAGGCGGCTGGGCCGGATGTTCTGACAGCAGGGCCATAAGCATCCTGATGAGGGGTAATATTACTTTCAAATTTCGTAATCCCGATGACCACTCAGACTCTTTTACACGCACCCTTAAGGAAGAGGGTGAGTATGTCATGTGGAAGGAGGATGTTGAGCACTGGTGGGAGACTGCGGAGGATTCGATTATTCTAACAGTGAGGTGGAGGGAGTAGGCCGGTGGTGATATATATATCAGTGATACAGATAATATGAAGCTCAGCACACACATTGCTGTTTCTGCTTTGGTCTCAGGATTGCTCTATATGGTATTTAAGTCGTGGGGAGCAGCTTTCGCATCATTCGTCTCAGGAGTCTTTATCGACCTGGATCATATCATTGATTATATTTTAGAGTACGGGTGGCATATTAATATAAAAAAGTTCTTCAAGGTCTTTTATAATGCTGAATTCAAACGACTCTATTTGATCCTGCATAGCTGGGAATTTCTGCTGCTGCTGGCAGTTTCGGGGTGGCTGACCGGCTGGAATCCCTGGATCACCGGCACTTTGATCGGGGCAGGGCAGCACCTTATCTGTGACCAGATTACTAACAGACCGGCTTTATTGGGATACTCATTGATATGGCGCTGGAAAAAGAAGTTTGACCGTAATATTATTATTCTTAAATAAAGAGGTATATGCCTGAAGTTGAATTGAATGCCGGCACAATGATAGGCAAGATCTACCGCTTCTACCGTCACGAGTGCTGTGTGCCGTATACGATATCATTTATACTTACACTCGTTATCTATTACCTCGACTTCTTTGTATATGAAAAGCTATTATTATGGCCAAGCTTTGCCTCATACTCAGTACTTGCGGCTTATTTTGTATACATAATGGTCCAATATTATAGGGGCCTGATACCTTATGAGGAACCGAGGTTCTTTGTTGCTGTTTTGACAGTGAAGATATCTGTCTGGGGCCTGGCCCTGGCTTTATTGGCAGCTTTTACATAAACATGGTTAAAGTTACTTTATATTACAAAGATGGGTGCTGGCTCTGCGATGCAGCTGAAGAGATGCTCAACGGCTTTAAGGAGCGGTATGATATCAGCATCAAAAAAGTTGATATTGAATCAGATGATGACCTGTATGAGCTTTACAGGTTTGACATACCTGTCTTTGAATTCAAGGACGAAACATTACTTAACGGCAGGATCAAGAAGAAGGACCTTCTTAAGAAGTTTGAAGAGAACAGAGAATAATACTCTGTTCTATCTGACACTTTTGCTATATAATCTGAGGACTGGTCATGAATTACGAACTTAAAGACAGAATAAACGGATGTATTGCGATGGAGCATGCAGCCGCTTCCATATACAGCTCTTTTGTAAATATGTTTCCGGATGAGAAAGAGTTCTGGGAGGGGCTTCTCAATGATGAGACAGAACATGCATCATTTCTTATTGACACCAGCAACCTTGAGGATTCGATAATACCCCATACTGAGACCCCGCCGCCTCAGCTTCCCTTAATAATAAAGACGATCGAGTTTGCAAACCAGATGAAGGTAGGATTAAAATTCAGTTCTGTATCTCTTGAGGAGGCGCTTAAGCTGGCCCTTCAGCTTGAAGAGTCTATGGTTGAATTATATGCCAATGAGCTTATCTCTGATGTATTGCTTGACGGCAAGTTTAATACAGAAGAGTTTCATAGTGTGCTTGATTCTGAGAAAAAACATGTGAGCAGGATCAGGGACATGATGCTGAAAAAAGGGTTTTTACACCACTCGTAATTTATGGCAGTACCCTTCAGGCGACCCTTCTTCCCTCTTTTGATCTTCTGAATGCCGGACATATGTTATTCAAATGAACTAATTCATTTATTTGATTAATTAATTTCCAAATTCTTCCATTGAGTTCTTATAATGTCTTTAGCAGACCGGTCATCCATCAGAAGAAATTCCGGAACGTATTGTCGAGGCGTCAAGGAGTCTTGAATGAATAAATATCTTTTCCTGCTAACCACGGCTTTTGTTTTGTTGTACATACCTGATATCTCATCTGCATTTGATAAGGACGGATGCCTGACATGCCACCAGTACCCAGGCCTTATCAGGCAGGAAACACCCCCTGCCAGGTACAAGCAGTTACACATTGATGAAGAGCTATACGCATCATCTCCTCACGGCAAGTTTAATTGCAAGAGCTGCCATGTAAAGATAAATGAGATACCGCATACCGGTATAAAAGATGTTGACTGTACAACGGCATGCCATAAGAAAGATAAAGGTGCGGTATCTGCAATGAAGCCTAAACTGGAGACATTCCATGAAAAGGAGAAGTTTCTGATGACAGGCTTACAGAATGATTCATCTTGCGCCACCTGCCATGCATTATATCCTCATAGCAAGAACAAGAAAGTGAGGGCATTTCTAAACATGCACACAAGCTATGTAGTATGTGAGGTATGCCATCTTGATAAGAGCGTAATAAAGGAAGCTGTTTATGAGTGGCAGAGCCCTGAAGACGTAGCGTTCAAAGGCAATCCCTACGCAAGTTTTTATAATAATGAAACCGGCAGGGTTGAGAGGCGTGAGAACCAGATATCAAGATTAACGGTAAAAGCGATAGTCAGAGGGGAGAAGAGGTCGGTACTGAATATAATGGACAATAAAGAGGCGATAGAGTTTCTTGAAACTGAAGCGGGTATGAAGCCTGAAGAAAGGGAAAAGGAACTCATTGTATTTCACAAAGATATCGGTAAAACGGATTTGAGCGTAGCCTGCAATGACTGTCATTCGGCAAAAGGTGTTCTGGATTTTTATAAGCTAGGTTTCAGCGCCAAAAGAAGCAATGATCTTAAATTTTTAAATATCAAAGGCCTTGTTACAAAGTACGAGTCCTTTGTCCTTCCGAATCTTTTCGGGAATTAGATCAGCCCCAACATCTTACGGGCTTCCTTTTGACAGGTCAATGACTTAACATCAGAAAAGACCGCAGTTCAGGAAAAGCTTATGAAGTCGTTGATCACATAGACTGACAGGCAGCCGTCTCCTTCCATGCCACAGCACGCGTTTGACATTATTATTTCCTTCACCTTTTCAACATCTGCCTCATCGGATATTATCTCTATCTTGACCCTGTCGCTTATATCTTCACGATAAAGGTGGACCTCTTTACAGAAACCCTTAACATGATGGTATGTGAAGCCGAACTGTTCTTTTTTTAAAGCTGCAACAACATCATCCAGTTTTTCGCTTCTTATGATAGTAACGACAAGTTTATGCATTATACGGCCTCCTTATTATTCTTTTAAGCTTCTTCCCTTCCATAATGCATATATTACAGGGATAACAACAAGGGTCAGGATAGTTGAAGATACCATGCCGCCTATCATTGGGGCGGCTATCCGTCTCATCGTATCAGCCCCTGCACCATGCCCCCAGAAAAGCGGGAGGAGACCGGCAATGATAGCTGTAACGGTCATCATAATCGGGCGCACTCTCTGACTGGTTCCCTCAATAAATGCATCATTAAGGTCTTTCTTATTATTCATTTTGCCATCAAGAAGCCGTTTTTCATAAGCGCTGTCAATATAGATTAGAACAAGAACGCCTATCTCGGTAGATACACCTGCCAGAGCAATAAAACCTACGCCGACAGCTATGCTCATATTATACCCGAGCAGATATATGAACCATATACCGCCTGCTATGGCAAAGGGAAGTGTGAGCATAACTATTATTGACTCACTGATGCTCTTGAAATTGAAATATAGAAGTAGAAATATTATAAGCAGAGTAATAGGTATCACTACAGCCAGTCTTTTATTGGCTCTCTCCATATATTCGTACTGGCCTGACCATACAAGACTGTACCCCGGAGGCAGGCTTACATTTTCATCCAGCACCTTACGGGCATTCTTGACATATGTAGCGACATCAATATTCTCCAGGTCTATATAGATCCAGGCGCTCATTCTGGAGTTCTCGCTTTTTATTACAGGAGGGCCTCTCCGTATGTTGATATCAGCTACCTGAGTTATCGGTATCTGTGCGCCTGATGGAGTCGGTATCAGAACACGTTTAAGTTTGGCTACAGAGTCTCGCAGTTCACGTCCGTACCTTATGTTGATTGGGTATCTCTCCAGGCCTTCAACGGTCTCGCTGACATTCATCCCTCCGATAGCTGACATTATCACATCCTGCACATCACCTGTCGTCAGGCCATATCTGGCAGCTGATTTTCTCTTGATGTCATAATCAAAAAAGTAGCCGCCTGTAACACGCTCTGAAAAGACAGAGAGAGTTCCGGGCAGTGGGCTTAAAATAGCTTCTATTTTCTTGCCTAGAGAAGATAGGGTCTCAAGGTCATCTCCCATGAGCTTTATGCCGACCGGTGTCTTTATTCCCGTTGCCAGCATATCGATCCTCGTCTTTATAGGCATTGTCCATGCATTGGTAAGGCCCGGAAACTGTATCGCTTTGTTAAGCTCATCTGTCAGTTCTTTTGGAGAGATTGTCTTCGCTTCAGGCCAGATCTTTGACAAAGGCTTACGCATAAGGTCAGGCCAGCCGGAGAAGAATCTCTCAACAGGCTCTTTTCTCCACTCATCCTCAGGCTTCAGCGTTATTGTTGTCTCAAGCATGGAGAGCGGCGCAGGGTCGGTTGCCGTATCGGCACGACCTATCTTGCCGAATACTGAAGCTACCTCCGGGAAGGTCTTAATTATTTTATCTGTCTGCTGCAGCAGTTCCCTCGCTTTTGTAATAGAGATCCCAGGCAGTGTTGTGGGCATATAGAGCAGGTCACCTTCATTCAGAGGAGGCATAAATTCACCCCCTATTTTATCAAGAGGAAATAACACCCCCAGTTTTTCAGCAGAAGAGCGGAGCAGCCCGTCTGGAAGCCTCTTCACTACAAGGGAGTTGAATGGAAGGATCGTAAATGCTATCAGCGCAGCACATAGCATGGTTATAAACTTATGCCTTAGCGCCCATTTAATTATCGGGCGGTAGCCCCATATGAGGAACCGGTTAACGGGATTCTTATCCTCGCGGCTTATTGCCTGCGGCCATAAAAGAATAAAGGCAAGCCCTCCCGCTGAGATGGCAAAAATAGATCCGAAGGAGCCTGCAACAAGGTGATCGGGCAGAAGCTTTGCAGCTATAAATACAGTTACAGATAAGAGTATTGAAGAGAGAAGCGCCACGGTCTTCTGCTTCCAGGGGTTCCACTTCTCCGGAAGTAAGGTGGTTCTTATGAAATAGCCCATAAGCACAGGGACCAGCGTTACAGAAAGAAGCGCAGATGCAGCCATGGCATAGGTCTTGGTAAAGGCAAGCGGGCTGAAGAGCCTGCCCTCCTGCGCCTGCAGTGTAAAGATCGGCATAAAGGAGAACGTGATGATAAGAAGCGAGAAGAAGAGGGCAGGGCCGACCTGTTTTGCGGCAATTGTAATAGTGGTCCAGTGATCCTGTTCTTCTCCTGTGATCTCTAACTGTTTATGTGCATTCTCGATCATCACTATAGCGGCATCGATCATCGCACCGATGGCTATGGCTATGCCGCCGAGGGACATGATATTTGCATTCAGTCCCTGCGCCCTCATAATGATAAAGGCGGCAAGGATACCGATAGGAAGGGTAAAGATAGCGACAAATGCTGAGCGGAAATGCAGGAGAAAGAGCAGGCATACCAGTGCAACTATAATGGACTCCTCGATCAGCTTCTCTTTAAGGTTATCAACAGCACGCTCTATAAGGCCGGATCGGTCATATACCGTTACTATTTCAACACCCTCCGGCAGGCCGGCCTCAAGGCTCTTGAGCTTTTCCTTGATCCTGTTTATGGTGGCGAGTGCATTCTCGCCATATCTCATGATGACCACACCGCCTACAACCTCACCCTCGCCGTTAAGCTCTGTTATCCCCCTGCGCAGTTCAGGCCCTAAATGAACATTGGCAATATCACGGATGAGTATCGGTGTGCCTGTGTCATCAACCCTGAGCGGGATATCCTCCAGGTCCTCGATAGACTTTATATAGCCAAGCCCCCTCACCATATACTCAGTCTCTGACATCTCTATCAGACGGCCGCCGACATCTCTGTTTGAGCGTTTAATGGCCTGCTTTACTTTGGAAAGAGGGATCTTGAATGCAAGGAGTTTGTTCGGGTCGACATCCACCTGATATTGCTTTACAAATCCGCCGACTGAGGCTACTTCAGATACGCCCTCGACGGCAGTTAGTTCGTAGCGAAGGAACCAGTCCTGCATGGAGCGGAGCTGTGCAAGGTCATACTTCCCGCTTTTATCAATAAGCGCATATTCAAACACCCACCCTACGCCGGTCGCATCAGGCCCAAGCGACGGGTTCACGCCAGAGGGCAATCTTCCTGAGACATAATTGAGGTACTCAAGCACGCGGCTTCTTGCCCAGTAGAGATCCGTGCCGTCCTCAAAGATTATATATACGAAAGAGACACCAAAGAAGGAGTAACCCCTCACAACCTTGGCTCCCGGTACCGCAAGCATCGCTGTTGTAAGAGGGTAGGTGACCTGGTCCTCAACAACCTGTGGTGCCTGCCCCGGATATTGCGTGTATACGATAACCTGAACATCAGAGAGGTCGGGTATCGCATCCAGAGGTGTTGTTGCGAGCGAATATATGCCCCAGATGAGAAGGAATAGTGTGAAGAGGATGACTATGAATCTGTTCTTTACAGAGTACTCAATTATTTTTTCGAGCATCAGAATTCTTCCTCAGTACCGCAAATCCACATGTTTTCACCAAGATAAGGGTTTTTGAAGCTTTCACCCTTCTGCATCCAGTACTCCTCCTCCATCGGGCAGAAGTATAGTTTAATGCCTGATGAGGCGGCGTCCTCTCTGCCGGCACCTTTGATAAATCCTGTCATCGCACGGCTTAATATCTTAAAGGCATCCCTTGCATTCTGAAGGTCTCCTGAGAGCAGCCCCTCTGTTGATGCATCAATGGATGCTGCTACTTCATTCAGGTCTCCCTCTGTGTCAGCGGCTTTTATATTTTCAAATTCCATCAACATAATATGCGCCTGCTCAGCCACATCAGTGACCGATTCAGACAGCAGTGCTTCATATAGACTCAGGTAGTTTTCAATAAGTGCCTGAATGTGCTCTCTGCCGTCCATATTCATCTCCTGCATTGCAGGTTCAGGATCTTTTTCAGGGGCTTCAGGTGAGGAGCCTGCAGCCTGCGCCGCAAGCATCTTATTGATCGCCTCCTTCAGGTTGCTTTCTGAATCTATAAGGAACTGGCCGGAGGTTACAATGGTTTCACCTTCCTTGAGTCCGGAAAGGATCTGTGTCATATCCGCACCTTCAGGGCCAACCCCTACCTCCTTCGGCAGAAATTTACCATCCTCTAAAGATGTGATAACAACATTTCGGTATCCTGTTCTTAAAATAGCTTCTGAAGGCACCAGCAGAACATTCTCTGCTGCCTTGGTTGCAATGATCACATCAGCGTACATATCCGGTTTAAGCTTTAATTCAGGATTATCAAATTCCATCCTGACCTGAACGGTTCTGGTCTTTGGAGAGAGATAAGGGTAGATGAAGGTGACCTTGCCATGATATGCAGTACCCGGTTCATAAGGCAGGCTCATGATGGTATCCTGTCCGACCTTAATAAACGGAAGCTCATATTCATAAACTGATGCAATGACCCATACCCTGGAGAGGTCTGCAACTGTATAGAGTTCCATGCCCGGTCCGACCTTCATGCCATCAACGACCTTTTTGTTTATTACTATCCCGGTTGTTTGAGATCTAAGGACCACCTCTCTCTCGACCTCCCCTCGCTCTTCAAGGGCTCTGATCTGTTCAGGGGTGATATCCAACAGCAGAAGTCTCTTCTTTGTAGACTGCAGGAGCGACTCTGCGCCTTTCACAATATCTGCAAGACTGGATCCGCTGACCTTATCCCTGTAGCTTAGGGCCTGCAGATATTCCTGTTCTGTGGCGACAAGTTCAGGAGAATATATTGCCAGGAGTTCCTGTCCAGAAATGATCTTCTCCCCTGTGGTCCTTACAAAAAGCTGCTCTACCCATCCGGATATTTTGGTATGGATATGCTCAACACGCTCTTCATCATATGTAACGCGTCCGAGTGTTCGTATTGAGGTCTTAAGTGGTCCGCGTGATACCTTTGCGGTCCTGACCCCCATGCTCTGTACTGTAACGGGGTCTATCCTGACGGTTCCGGTATCAGATTCCCCGAGTCCGTCCTCATATACAGGGACGAGATCCATACCCATAGGTGATTTGCCGGGTTCGCTCCTGACATAGTTAGGGTCCATCGGAGCAATCCAGTATTTAATCTTCTTCTCCTCAACTTCATTCTGTCCAGGAGAATCATTATGCACAGCCTCTGAAGCTGCTGCGATCCTCATATCAAATAATAAAATTGCAGATGCTGCAAGCAGTGCAATAATTGTGAATGATTTCAACTTATTTAAACTACACATATATGTGTCCTCCGTTTATTCATCGTTCCGGCTGTCTGGTATCCTTTGCCCAATTACAGATTCAAGCTCGGCAAGCTTTATCTCATGGTCTGTGACCACCTGGTTGTACTGCAGTTCCAGGTTGTACAGGGTTATCTGGTTATTGATAAGTGTTGAAAAGTTCACCTTGTTCACTCTATATGCAGAAAGCGCGGAATCAAGGGCAAGCCTGCTTTGAGGTATAAGGCCTGATCTGAATAGTTCGGCCCTTTCGGCATTACTGTGGATCTCAGAGATCAATTTTTTGATCTGAAAATAAATATTATTCTGGAGAGCTCTGTATTCTTCCTGTGCTTTTCTGACATTTGCTGTATCCTCAGCAACCTTACTCGTCTCTTTACTTTTGTACCAGAGCGGTATCTTTACTGTTACAAAACCAGAGATGAAGTCAGCCCGTTCCTGCTGCATAGGTGAATCATCCCTCTGCCCGTAGCTCATGCCTATATCGAGATCAGGATAGTAGTTTCTTTTTGAAAGTTTCACAGCGGTCTCATTACGTTCAATTGCATGTTTTTTCATGCTAAGCATGGGTTTGTTCTCTTCAGCTATAACCTTGAGCTTCTCAAAAGACAATTTCACGCCGGTCATCTCAATATGGCCGTTTGCGGTAAAGGGTGTCTCTACCGGACGGTTCAGCAGATTATTGAGCATTGCGGCCATAACTTCCCTCTTCTGCTTGATAGGTATCAACCTGTCAGTCATTTTTGAAAGCTCTACCTGTGCCTTTATGACATCCAGCTGAATACCTTTTCCGACCTCATACTGTGTCCCGGCTATCTTCACAAGCTCCCGCAGCAGTTTACGGTTCTCTTTCGTTATCTCTGCGGCAAGATCCAGAAAGAGGATCTTCTCGTAGGTGGTCTTAACCTGCATAATGAGCATATTCTTCTGTTCATCATAGTTATCTGCAGCGATCTCCACCGCTTTTTCAGCAATTTCCTCTTTGAGCCCCAGCTTGCCAGGAAAAGGGAACTTCTGCATTATTGCGACATGCTTCTGAGTCATCGGTTCCTGGTTAAATTTATATGTATCGTTAGGCAGATTCATAACTGACAATTTCAAGCGTGGGTTATCCAGAGACCTTGCCTGTGCCGGTTTTTCTTTGAGGGAGTTTATTGACTCATCAACGGCCTTAAGCTGCGGGTTGTTCTTGAGCGCCTCTGCAATAAGCGCTTCGATCTCTGAAGGATTATCAGCTTGACTGGCGTATGTTATGGCGGAATTCAGCAATAATAAAAACAGACTGATAGAAATGAAGAGAGCCTTCTTCATTAATTACTCCGCCTCAAAATTAAAAGTGACTTTTTGAGCCTCTTTGCTGCCCGATTTGACCTTAACAGCCGCCTCCCACTCTCCGGGCATTGTAGGCTTTATCATAGCAGTGTATTTATTATCTTCTGAGACAGCATTCACCTCATAGTTCATAGCAGGCATTACTGGCATAAAATAATAGACAGACACCTCGGCATCAGAGATGCTGTTGCCATCCTTACTGATCAGTACAATGGATACCGCGTTGTCACCAACCTTAAGAGGTTCGTTCTCGACTTGCACATTTAAAGTCAGGCCGTCAGCGGTTCCTTCAACCTGCAACTGTCCTGCATAACCAGTACCGGCCATGACCATCAAGGCTAAAATAGAAATAACAATTATTTTCATCTCATCTCCTTTTTCTATAAATGGCATGTTAACAGATGCCTGGTATTCTTATTACTAGCCTGTTAAGAATAAAGAAAATATTTGAAGATAAGATGAATTAACAAAGGAAATATAGCAGTTAATTGTACCCTTAATTATATTAACTCCTGGTAAAGCCGCTGATATCATGTTTTAGCCCTGAAGTTCTTCAGCCTAAGCGCATTTGTGACGACTGTAACCGATGACATGCCCATAGCGCCTGCAGCGAACATCGGGTTAAGAAGTATCCCGAAGAAGGGGAAGAGCACACCTGCCGCAACAGGTATCAATATTGTGTTGTAGGCAAATGCCCAGAAGAGGTTCTGCTTTATATTTCTTATAGTGGCCTTTGAAAGGGCGATAGATGTGACAACACCCTTAAGATCGCCTCCTATCAATGTTATGTCAGATGCTTCCATAGCGACATCTGTGCCTGTTCCGATTGCAATACCTACATCTGCCTGTGCAAGGGCAGGGGCATCATTAATGCCGTCGCCGACCATGGCAACCACTTTATTCTCTGACTGAAGTTTCTTCACCTCTTTTGCCTTTTCTTCCGGAAGGACATCAGCCAACACCCTGTCTATTCCTACAAGTTTTGCTATCGCCTCTGCGGTTCGCTTGTTGTCACCTGTTATCATCACCGTTTCGACACCGAGGCGGCGAAGGGCCTTTATAGCATCCTGCGAGTTTTCTTTCAGTGTGTCTGCAACAGCAACTATGCCGGCTGCCTTCCCGTCTACGGCAATATACATAGGGGTCTTGCCTTCTTCAGAAAGCTTTATAGCCTCCTCTTTAAGGCCAGTGATATCAATGCTCTCATCGCCCATGTAATCCTCATTTCCCAGAAGCACCTGTTTGCCGTCTATAACAGTGTTGATACCGTGACCCGGGATCGCCTTAAAATCAGAATGATCAAGAAGTTCGAGTTTTGCTTCTCTTGCCTTATTAACGATAGCTTCACCAAGGGGATGCTCTGATGCCCTCTCTGCTGAAGCAGCATAGAAAATAATGTCCTGTTCCATGATCCGTCCATGGTTGAAATCAGTCGCGACGGAGACGCAGTCGTCTGGCAATGCCGCTCGTCCCGGACGATCGCAAACGACGGTACGACCGCAAGGGTCAGCTATCGCCTGGCGGATGGAAACGATTCCGTCGAATCGACCGTCTTGATCGAAGGCGAAACGGCAGGAAGAGTCCGCGCCTTTGACGGCGTTCGC
>PJEL010000928.1_pt1 | contig 32170 bp, 33 predicted proteins | sample 1853271 | NCBI WGS metagenome assembly PJEL01 (sample SAMN08108733, study PRJNA415343) | Invertebrate metagenome, whole genome shotgun sequencing project. | host: Globobulimina | place: Sweden: Gullmar Fjord | collected 2015-08 | reverse complement strand
GGAGCTGCTACAAATGTAACTATTGGTACCGCTACTCGAAATTCTACGGCTGATTATTACTTCTATGATGTTTCTGGCAATGCAGGTGATGTTTTTAATTTAACTGCTGAGAATGATCTTGCTCATCCCAGTAATGGAATTGCAGGTATTTTCTTTGACTCCAATCCAGTGGTCGTACCAGAACCAATTAGTTCAACTCTATTTATCGTCGGGGGAGCAGCGTTAGGATTCAGAAGATTTAGAAAGAAAATTAAAAAATAGATTTTAGTATAATAAATGTAACATCAGGCAGGGTCAGCAATGGCTCTGCCTTTTTATTGACTTAATCTGGCAAGCACTGATTCATCACTCGTGATAGATCATTAATAATTTAGATATATCTTCACTCTCATAATCATTCTGAATCATTCATATTTGGATATTATCAACGCCTTAGTAATTTATAAAAATGTATAACATGACAGTGCAGTTGAAATCGAACCTGTGTGACCATTTTGAGTCAAATTTATTTTTTGATATTCAAATCGGTTTTCTGCATGTTATTATTCTAAAGGGTTCAATTCACTGACTTTAGCGTTATGTATAAGAAAGGATTATAAATGAAGTCTGAAGTTGTCAAAATAACTTCTGTCGCTGGATTGATAAAGCATTTTACACGTATTGGTGCAAATGATCCTTCAATTCGCCATTACTTTAGAGGAGAGTCAAAGAACGATTACCCACTAGTTCCTAAACTCGCTCGAAGAAAAGTATTTGATCAACTTCAGGAACGATATCAAGGAGCATCAACAGCTTTGAAATTACAGGACCGCCTTCTTGAACGGTTTATAAGGTATGCGGCCCATTATCATCTTGCTGGTGAACACACTTTAGGTACTGGTAACAGTCAAACGCGAGACGAATGGTTGTGTATAGCGCAACATCATGACTTACCAACTCTACTTCTTGACTGGACGCTAAACCCTCTTGCAGCTTTATATTTTGCGGTTAGAAGTGATCCGAAAATTCCTGGTAGACTTTGGCATATGGAATTGAAGAAAAAGAAAAAGCGAGATAAAATGACATTACACTTAGGCGATCCAGAATCAAAGTTTCGAATATCAAAAGCAAGAAAATGTCCCATGATAATAGTGCCATGGGCATTTACTCGCCGAATTGAAGCACAAGCTGGTCGTTTTACTTATTCTGCACATTCAAAGCCTGACATAGCTCTTGATAGATTTAAAGGATCAAAGCCATGGAGTGATCTCACAGCCTATGAGGTTTCTGCTCGTTGTAAGAAGAGAATTTTACTTCAACTTGAAATGTGCTTTGTACACCATGGAACACTCTTTCCTGATCTCGATGGATATGCTACGTATCTTAAGATGGGAGGTCTATAGCCGTATACATTTTTAATAAGGGAGTTAAAACATAACCATCAATTGGAGTGAATGCGAGATAGCAGGAACCTTTTTGGTTTTTATTATTTTATGATATGCAAATCAACTTATTTGCAGGATATTACGCTTCATATCTCGCATCACTCATTCGCACGTTATGTTAAGAAATAGTGATTTTCATTGTGATGTAGTTCTTTATCTTTTAAAATAAAACATCTTAGCGATCCGTTCCAAAACTAGTCAAATTATATTGATGTACAAAATTGTATATTATTATCAAAAAAGGGGGGGTATCAAGTGTCAAAGTTATATTTTCCGAGTTTAATTGTGTGTTTATTCTTATTGCTAAGCAGTCAGGCAGCAAATGCTACACTTATAGGAGACACAGTGCATGTAGCACAGAATTATCCTACATTTGGAAATGAGTGGGACCCTGAAGATGTAATTGTAGGAGATGGGGTTGAGTATACTTCTTATCAAGCCTACCATATAGACATCACTGCATACAGCATATTTATAGATTTTCAGGATACTAACTCATTTAACTCAATAGAGGGTCCGATCTTTCCAAATTGGAATGGCCCTGTAGTATCAGGTTTAGATGATTCTAGTGGAAAAGCGTTGTCTAACGTGACATTAGATACAAATTTGACTGGTTTTACATCTGATAGAATTTATTTTGGAGATGATTGGGTGGGTTTTCTTGGTGAAGGATTAAGATTATCCAGTACTGACTATATCATTGCAAATTTAGAATTTAATGGTCCAATAGCCCCTGAACCAATAAGCTCTATTCTCTTTGTTACTGGTGGAACACTTTTAGCAGGACGACGTTACATAAAAAGAAAGAAAAAAGCATAACAATTTCATGGACGGTGAACGAGTGCCAGCGGTGCTGATTTTGCTTTTGATTAGTTTTAGTAGTTCAAACTATTCTTTAGCTTGAAAACACCATTCAGGCACTCGTCAGTCATGACGGCGTTATGTTCAATAAATATGGTTAATATGTATTAGTATTACTTAGTTTGGCTTGACCCTGACTAGGACGTTTATCCGATTTAGGAGTGAAGAAATGAATCTTGAGGCACTTGCAAATACAAAGATCGGAAAATTCATCGTCAAAGTAGTTGGAGCCGTGATGGATAGCCGACTTCGATATAGGTTCTCTGGTCCGATGAAAATTCTGCAAGGTGCTGATATTCAGCCTGGGCAGACTGTTTTGGAGGTGGGATGTGGCACGGGGTTTCACACTGTGTCGGCAGCACAGTTGATCGGCGACCAGGGACGCTTGGTGGCGATGGAAGTGTTATCGGATTATATCGAACTGGTATCAAAAAAAGTACAAACTGCTGAATTAGTAAATGTCCGCGTGATAAAACGTGATGCAATGGATACGGGACTGGAATCCGAAAGCATTGACACGGTGCTGTTGTTTAGTGTGATTCCTTCTCCTACGTTGCCCTTGAACCGGTTTTTGCCCGAAATGCACCGCGTACTGAAACCAGAAGGGACCTTGGCAGTGACGACATTTCCCTGGGTACACCGATCGATCTGTCGATCCGGGTTATTTACGTATATTAGCAAACGAAACCGCGTGTACAATTACAGGCGATGTCAGGAAGGAGTAAATAATGACTGATCTGAAAATTAGAATATTCAACAATAATGAATCAGAGCCCGAGACAACAATTACCATTCCTGGTAAAGTGCTGACAGTAGCTTCAAAGCTGATTCCGAAACGAGCGACTGAAGCTCTGCAAGAAAAGGGAATTGACATTAATGAACTTATTGAGTTGTCAAAGAAACCTGATGTGCAAGGTACCATTATTGAGGTTGAAGAGCACAAAAAGAAAGAAAAAATCATCATAGCATTGGAATAAAAAACATAACCATGCATTGCTCTGAATGCCTGCCGGCAGTGTCGGTTTGGTTTTTGTTCGTTTGTGATACTTAAATCGTCTTTGGAGCATGTTGAGGTCTAAAATGGCAGGCATAGAGAATTTAACGTTATGTATAAAAATAATCATTGAAATAGCCTCGGGTATGATATATAGTAATACCATGGAGGTGTGATATGAGTAAAGCCAAATTAGCTATCACCTTGGATCAGGATTATATAGTAGAAATAGACCATCTTATAAAAGAGCATAAGTTTATGAATCGTAGCCAAGCTATTCAAGAAGCGGTAAAAGAAAAACTGCAAAAAATGAAGAAGAGTCGATTGGCAGAAGAATGCATGAAACTTGATTCATCATTTGAGAAAGCAATGGCTGAAGAAGGAATATCAGAGGATCTAGGTGAATGGCCCGAATACTGAGGGGGGACATACGTTGGGCTAATTTAAATCCGGTCAGGGGACATGAACAAGCGGGGAAGCGACCTGTTTTGATATTAAGCCATGATATATTTAATCAGAGATCGGGAACTGTGATTGCCATGGCTTTAACAAGTCAGCCTCAACGAGCAGGCTTCCCTCTGACTTTAGAATTAAACACCGAGAAGTTACCTGAAAGATCATGGGTAAAAATAAGCCAAATCAAAACCCTGTCGGTTGAAAGAATAGGGAAAAAGCTAGGGACAGCGAAACCTGAAGATATGGCACTTGTAATTGAAGGGCTTAACGAAATAATCGGAACATAACAAACGGATACATTCGAATGCAGACCAGCGGTGACTTTAAAGAGAGTAAAGTGAAATGTCTTTCAATTTTATACTGCTATTTTCAATAACTGTATTTGTTGCTTCAATTATACCCGGTCCAAGCATGTTGTTGGCCTTGACCCATGGTATGCAATACGGAGCAAAGAGAACCATTGCATCAGCTATGGGCAATGTGACTGTTACATTAATTCAGGCATCTATTTCCATTGCAGGGTTAGGAACAATTTTAATTGCCTCTGAAACTATATTCCAACTCATTAAATGGGCAGGGGCTGCATATCTTATCTATATGGGAATAAGCATACTATTCTCATCAAAAATGACATTATCGCCAGATAAATTAAATCACTCCAGTAAATTGAGTTCTTTAAGAAAAATGTACATGCAAGCTGCCTTTGTGACCGCTGGTAACCCCAAAGCAATTGTATTTTTCACCGCAGTCTTTCCGCAATTTATTGATAATAATTCAGCGTATTTATCTGACTTATGTATTCTTATGAGTATTTGTGCTTTTATAGCGTTTAGCTGCTTTATGTTGTATGCAATAGGTGGGCAAAAGATTGTCTCCCTGTTTTCAGAAGCCATAGTCGGGAAATATATAAAAAGAGTAATAGGCGGTACTTTTATTGGAGCAGGGATTGGACTTGCTGTGAGTAACAAATGAAAAACAGATGCGATTGGTTGACTGATAATAAAATCTATATTGAATATCATGATAAAGAGTGGGGCGTGCCTGTTTATGATGACAAAAAACTATTTGAAATGCTTATTCTTGAAGGTGCCCAGGCAGGATTAAGCTGGCTTACGATATTGAAAAGAAGAGAAACGTATAGACTGGCATATGATAATTTTGATCCATATAAAATATCAAAATGGAATTTAAGTAAAATAAAAACTCTTATGAATGATAAAGGTGTTATTAGGAATAAGCTAAAGATAGAAGCTGCCAAAATAAATGCAAAAGCTTATTTGGACGTTGTAGGAGAATTCGGTAATTTCAGGAAATTTATCTGGTCTTTTGTTGGAGAAACACCTATTCGAAATTCATGGAAATCAATACAGGACATTCCTGCTACAACTAAAGAATCAGACGCTATGAGCAAAGAATTGAAAAAAAGAGGATTCAAATTTACCGGCTCGACTATATGCTATGCCTTTATGCAAGCTGTCGGCATGGTAAATGACCATGTAATAACCTGCTTTAGACATAAGAAAATAAATAACCAGTAGGGCGCAATAAATGCTGTATCCTACTGGTTATCTCAATATGCAAATACTAATCTTTTAATGGCAATTGAATTTCGACCAGCAGCTCTTCAGGCGGAGTTGAACATGGGTCATTAAGATAAATCTCAACACTCGGTGCATGCTTTATTTCTTTGCCCGATGCAACTAACCATTCCCCGCATATTCTTGAATAGCTTTCTGATAACTTATCATAAGGCCCTTTATGCAGATACAATGCGTAATCTCCTGCAGGTATATTCTGAACACCTATTTCACCGGATGCATCAATATTACCATTAACTTCTATACATGCGTCATATCTGATCTTTTCCGGTGCTGTGATTTGCGGATCATCATATGAAAGACCTAACATTACTGTACCGTTCTGAAGCAACCCTTTAGGCCCGGCCCAACCACAGAGTTTTCCCCATGCTGCACCACATTCTTCATAAGGTCCAACATGACGCACAAAAGCAACTTTCCGTTCTGGTTTGCTTACAACTTCGACATTCATTTCCCCTCCTTTTTTTAATGGTTTTATGTCATCAATACCGCTTTTTTTGAAATATGTCTCCTGCTCTCTGAACTGACTGGGTAAAGCCCCGAAACATGATCGAAAAGCGCGGGTGAAAGACTCAAGGTTTGAGTAACCGGCATCGTACGCAATGTCCGTGATTCTGGTGTCACTATACTTGAGTTGATGAGCAGCATGCTCCAGGCGCAGCCGCCTTATGTAAGCAGCGACAGTCTCACCGATAATGCCGCAGAAAAATCTATGAAAATGGTAAGGCGAAAAATTTGCAATTGATGCCAGCTTTTCAAGTGAAATAGTTTCATCAATATGATCTCTTATGTAAATCAATACATCCCTGATACGTTTTTGATAATCATCTCTATTTACAGTCATAATTAATTTCCTTTATTGATATTATCCAACATGAATTATTATTACCTGACTTTTTTTGCTATTTTTATTAATTTTAAATTTAAGCCGCTTATTATAAAAAAAGAACGGGTAAGCAGGGTCTCCCTTTTGCTTAACCGTTCTTTTTGAGATTATCTTTACTGGACGTTCATTATCAGAAAAAACGACCGGATTTAGAGTTTGTTGCTGATTTCCTTTATATCATCCAGCTTTTTGCGTGCTGCACCGGAATCAATCGCTTCCGCGGCTTTCAGTGCGCCTTCTTTAAGGTCCTGTGCTTTATCTCCAGCTACAAGGGCTGCTGCTGCGTTCATGATCAAAATATCTCTCCTTGGGCCTTTAGCGCCCTGGAGAAGGTCTATTGTTATCTTTGCGTTTTCTTCGGCGTTTCCTCCAACAAGTTCTTCTCTGGACGCTTTTCCAAAGCCGAAGTCCTCAGGGGACATGAAATAAGTATCTACCTTCCCATTTTTCAGTTCGGAGATTTTTGTCCTGTCAGTGTTTGTTATTTCATCAAGACCGTCTTCTCCATGAACGACGAATGCGTGTTTCACGCCCAGGTTGCCAAGCACATTTGCGAGAGGTTCGGTAAGCATGCCGCTGAATACACCCAGTACCTGTCTGTCCGCGTTGGCAGGATTTGTAAGTGGCCCGAGTATATTGAAAACAGTTCGTATTCCCAATTCTTTTCGCGGTCCTATAGCGTATTTCATCGCAGGATGAAATAGTGGTGCAAACATGAATCCGAATCCTGTGGCTTCAAGGCATTTTTCAACCTTTGAAGGTTCAAGGTCTATTTTAATGTCAAGCGCTTCGAGTACGTCCGCGCTGCCTGAACTGCTCGATACTGATCTGTTACCGTGTTTTGCTACCGGAATACCGCAGGCAGCCACAACGATGGCGCTGGTTGTTGAAATGTTGAACGTGTGTGACATGTCACCGCCGGTACCGCATGTATCTACAGTAAGGGCAGGGGCATTTATTCTTGTGACTTTCTCTCTCATTACCTTTGCTGCTCCGGTGATTTCTTCGACTGTTTCACCTTTTATTCTTAGTGCTGTCAGGAAAGAGGCTATTTGTGAGTCGGTTGACTTGCCTTCCATGATGTCGCGCATGGAACCAACCATTTCTTCTTCTGAAAGATCTTTCCCGTCTATTAAAAGATTAATGGCGTTCTTTATCATATGACCTCCTAGAGTATGGTAATTGTATTGATTCTGTTACTTACGTATTAAAAGTCTGAATAATTTTATCATACGAGTCAAAAAAAAAGAGAGAATTGCAAGAATGTACTTTCAAGGGAGGGAGATCAGCTTTTATTGATTTCAGCAGAAATCTGTTTTCTGTAATTATACTTAAGGTTTATTAGTTTTGTAAAAATTTTGTCAAAAGCAAAATCATGTTTCCATCTCCATAAGAAAGAATAACTGTAAGGATTGGAAGAGTTGTAGATTGTATCCAGGATTAAATGGTGGATGAGACCAATTGAAATACCGAGCAGCCAGGGGTTCCAGCCACTGACCCAGGCTGTTATCAAGAATAAGAATGACCATTCCCAACCATGACAGTACAGAAAAACACGGTCGAATTGACCGTTATTGCATATCATAAAAAAGTCCTTTGTCTTTATTGACCAGCCGTGTTCACGTATAACATCGATGATGTGATCAAGGTCAATGAAAATCCCTGATATGAAACTGCCTATGGCCAGACCCCATGATTTAAAATAAACAAAAAGCATGACAGAAACAACAGATGAAGCGATTGTATGATGATGAAGTCTCATTCTTAATATTTTATCAGATTTACTTAAGATTTATAAAATTACGCAAAAGATCTTTCCCTGCTTTTGTTAAAATTGATTCAGGGTGAAACTGTACGCCTTCAATAGGTAGTTTTTTATGTCTGATACCCATGATTTCGTCCTGGTCAGTCCTTGCGGTTATGATAAAGTCTTTTGATAATGTATCTTCTTTGACAATTAACGAATGGTACCTGGTTGCTTCAAATGGTTTTGGAAGACCTTTAAAAATGGTTTTGCCGTCATGGTGGATCATTGATGTTTTGCCGTGCATTAACCTGGGCGCATTTATTATCTCAGCGCCGAATGCAGCAGCGATGGCCTGATGTCCCAGGCAGACGCCAAGAAGGGGGACCTTACCACTGAAGTGCCGAGCTACTTCAACAGAAATGCCGGCCTCTTTTGGTGTGCATGGGCCGGGAGATATCACAATCCTTTCCGGTTTGAGTTTCTCGATTCTGGAGATGGTAATTTTATCGTTTCTGAACACCTTTATATCAGCGCCGAGCTCACCGAGGTACTGGACCAGATTATAGGTGAAAGAATCATAATTATCGATCATTAATAACATAAAATATTTACTCCTAATTCTGTAATGGCTTAATAAATTATGCCCCTACAGTTCCTTCTCTGCCATTTCTATTGCTCTGAACATTGCCTTTGCCTTGTTCAGGGTCTCCTTATATTCTAACTCTGGATCGGAATCAGCAACAATGCCTGCGCCTGCCTGAATATATGCCTTTTGGTCTTTAAAGATTATAGTCCTTATAGTGATGCACATGTCCATATTACCTGAGAAATCAAAATATCCTACAGAACCGGCATAGGGACCTCTTTTGGACGGTTCTAGTTCTTCAATTATTTCCATTGCTCTTATCTTGGGAGCGCCGGATACGGTACCAGCAGGAAATGATGCACTGAGTACATCAAATGCGTCATGCTTTTTGTTGAGCTTGCCAATAACATTTGAGACAAGATGCATCACGTGGGAATATCTTTCAACAGTCATAAGTTCTGTAACTTCGACACTGCCTGTTTTAGCTACCCTTCCAGTATCATTGCGGCCCAAATCAACAAGCATGATATGCTCTGCTATCTCCTTGGGATCATTTTTGAGCTCCTCTTCCATAAATAAGTCATCCTCGGGAGTTTTACCTCTTCTCCTGGTGCCTGCAATTGGTCTTACTTCAACTGTATCCCCTTCAACCCGGACCAGTATTTCAGGTGATGAACCTACAAGCGTACATTTGCCTGTTTCAAGATAATACATATATGGAGATGGATTTATTACCCGTAACGCCCTGTATGCATTTATAGGTGAGGTTTCAGTATCTCTATGAAAGTTTTGCGATATAACTGTCTGGATGACATCGCCGTCTCTTACATATGCCTTGGTTTTTTCAACGGCCTTCATAAACTCTTTTTTAGTGAAATTTGATGAAAAAGAGTCTGATTTCGGCAATGGAGCTTTCCTTGAAGCTGGCTTTGAATTTCCCGGGACAGTTGCACACAGTTTGAGTTTTCTGACTATGGAATTAATCTTTCTGGTCGCTTTATCGTAAGCCTCTTTTGGGCTTTTTTCTATAAATGCGTTAGAAATTACTTTAATTTTATGAGTAAGATTATCAAAGACAACCAGGGTGTCGGTAAGCATGAGGAATATGTCAGGCAGGTCAAGGCCTTCGTGGTGATTGTCAGGGAGTTTTTCAAAGTGCCTGACTGTATCATATCCGATATATCCGACAAACCCGCCGAAGAACCTGGGTAATCCGGGCATGGAGACCGGTTTGTATTTTTTCAACTCTCTCTTAACAAACTCAAGAGGGCCTTTACGGACTTGAATAATCTCTTTCTTTCTGCCTTTTTTTATGGTTATCTCATTACCTTTTCCCTCTATTATTAAGGACGGATCAGTACCCAGAAATGAATACCTTGCCCATTTTTCGCCTCCTTCTAGACTTTCAAACAGAAAACCTGTTTTTCCCTTTAATTTCAGGAAGGCGGACAGGGGCGTGTCGAGATCGGCAAGGATCTCCGTATAAACGGGAATAAGGTTGCCTTCCCTTGTTTTTTTCTTGAATTCTTTAAAATCAGGATTAAACATTTGACAAAACCATCTTTATTTAATTAATATTTTAGTTGTCTATTATAGACTATTGATATTTTTTATTGTAAGTGATTGATTCATTAAGTCCTATAGTAAATGTAATAGATTTATTGTTTTTCAAATTCTTAATGCGGGAGTAGCTCAGTGGTAGAGCACAACCTTGCCAAGGTTGGGGTCGGGGGTTCGAGCCCCCTCTCCCGCTCCATCTTACCTGGCGACGTACCCAAGTGGCTAAGGGGGAGGTCTGCAAAACCTTTATTCAGCGGTTCGAATCCGCTCGTCGCCTCCACTTTACTTTGTTTGCACTCAAAAATAACAAATCCCAAATAAATCTCAAATACCAATTATCAAAATTCTACACAATGGCACGTAGTCAAGCTGGAAAATAATTATTGCAGGAGTTTGGAGTTTTGCTTATTGGAGATTCATTTGTTATTTGGGATTTGTTTTTTACCTGTTGGTCTGTTATTCCATCAGTTTAAACGAGTTAAGTTCGTCCTCTATTTCTTTTACAAGATCGGTAATCCCCTTGTCCTGTCCTGAAACCGATGACTTCAGCTTATCAGTAGATATCTTTATCTTTTTTATCTTTTCACTCAATATTTCCATTGATACATTAAGCGCATCAGCAAGGTTGCCTACCTCATCACCATCTCTTAATTTGATCCGTACACTGAAATCACCTTGGGAGATAGTCTCTTTAATGGCACGTTCAATCCTGAATAAGGGTCCTGCTATCTTCAGGGGGAAGAAAAGTGTAATGAAGATCGCAAAGAGGACTGCTGCAAGTACGGACAGACTTACTGCAGGAACAAGATAATCAAGAAAATTTTTGGCATGGATATGGAACTGCTTGTAGCTCCCTCCGATCTCCCTGTTGCTGTAGAAATAGAATATTGTCGCCATAAGGCCTATCCCTACAAATGCTACTCCGAGGACTTTAATGAAAAGTCGTATCTGCATCTGACGATTAATTGAAAAGTTGATTATTTTGCGATTATGTTTGCCCGACATTATTGCCTCCTATATTAGAAACATGTTAAATCAAAGATTAATATTTATAATATGATTGATGACATTTAGCACATATTTCTTCAGTGAAATTTACTCTCAGATAATATTGTTTTTTGCCGCCATGCGAATAATGACATGTGACACATGTTATCATCCCGTTTTCAATAGTCGGAAGATTATCTGATACTACAATTTTCGGATTTTTAGACCTTACACCCACTGGATGTGATGAGTCCTGTGCATGGCACTTGATACATACATCTATGGTTGAATATCGGTTTTGTTTGAAATTTAAACAGGGCCTGTCGGAATTTTCATCAATATCTTTCAGCCATATCTTGAATTGTACATTTTTGTTTGCTGCTATTTTTATATAAAAATCATTTTTCTTTTCGTTTTTCAGTACTCTCAGATTTGTTATAAGTGTTGGCAGTTCTTTTAACTCTTCCGAAATCTCCACCGGAGCAGTAGCATCGGATGTGTTTAGAGTATATTCACTGGATTTAAGTATATTGCCGGATATGTCCCTTGATACTATCCTGTACTGATATGTGCTTTTATGTCTCAATCCGTTAAATGCTAAACTGTGTTCATTTGTGAATAAATTGCCGGCTGAGGACATCTTTCTGTACTTTGCCTTTCCCTTTCCTTTTCCTTTTGCCTTTCTTTTTGCCCTTCCTTTGCCTTTCCATTTTTCTTTTCTTTTGCTTTCACCTTTTATCATTTTATATTCAATTTCCGTAGTAGCAGGAACATTTGTGTTCCAGGCAATAGTTGCCTCAACAAAAAGACCTTTTGTAAGTTTGTCGAGTCTTACATTGGAAATCTGTTCAAGGGGTGAAGTATTAACGAATGAATTGAGAATCTTAGACGGTTTTATAGTAATGTTTTGGAGTGTGCTCTTATTACCGAAACTGTCCAGGACTTCTGCAATTACCTTATATTGTTTATGTGGTTCAAGATTTCCGATAAATACAGTGCCTTCTGGCTGAAATGTTTGAGACCATAAAACTGATTTCTTTTGCTCCACGCGCGCTTCAACCTGATGACAGACTTTACAGCTGTCTTGTACTACGCTGTGTTGAAAAGGGTTGGCAATAGCTTTCATGAGGACTTGCTCATGACATTTAAGGCACGACGACCTGTTCTTTTTAACAGTTTTTGTTGTTGCATCAGACAGTAGAGAAAAGAGAAGGATGACCGAAAAAACAAGATAACAGAGACGAACCATTCTATTAATCCTCATAACAAAAATATAAATGCATATAAAACTAGTATGGCCCAATTGCCCGGGGAATCTATGAATATTTGTATAGATTGTCCCACATAAAGAGTTTGCAAACACAAACTCTTGTTATTCAATCGTAATAGTGTTATTTTTTTATTCGGCAGAGCCATTGAAAATCTTTAGATAAAAAATATCTATATGAAAGTTTTTTATGCTTATATTGAAGTTCATACCTTTCAAAAGGAATATTTGGCATAATATATCCATAATGAAGACAAAATATCTGATTACAATCTTAACTGTATTATGCTATTGCTTCACGCCAATCTGCCATGCGGCTTTAAATGATGATCAGACAGTCCTGTCAGATGATGACAATGGAATTAAAGAAGCCGTAGAGCTTATTGATCTTTCCATGTATAAGGAAGCGGAAAAAATCTTACTAGACAGAATAAACAAAGATATTGCAGGGCGAGAGAAGTCTTTATTTCTGCTCGGCAGGCTCTATAAGGAGAAGGGCGACTTTGAACGGGCCGAAGAATATATGAAAAAGGCAGCAGCAGAATATGATTTACTAAGGGACTATGCATATAAGCTGTTAACCGGGATTTATCTAGATTCGGGAAAATTTGAGAAAGCAATAATAACGTTAAAACAGATTAAGAATGCTCAATTGATTCAGTATACGAGAAAAATGGAGATCAAAGCGCTTATTGCCCTCAAAAGGGAAAGTGAATTAATAGAAGTACTTTCCCGTTATGTTAAGGATTATAAAAAAGAGAGGGAAGACTGGGATTATAAATTAAGCCTTGCCAGACTTCTGAAGAAGCGTGGTGATGACAAAAAGGCCGTCAATCACTTTAAGGACATATACATAAATGCAGCACATGTGGCAGATGATGCTTATGAAGAATTGAAGCATTATCATGCGAATTCCCTCACAACAGGAGAGACACTGAAAAGGTCCGGTAATCTATATTCAAAGCATAATTACAGAGCAGCTGAAACCTCGTACAAAAAAGTACTTCCAGAGGTGCCACAAAAGGAAAAATCCGCTATTTTGTATAAAATCGCAATGTCCCAGTTCAGACAAAAGAAATACACGGACTCCTCAGGGAGTTTTGGCCTGCTGGGAGGGCCGAAATCGATGTATTACAGGGCCAGGTCATTTTACAGGATAAATGACGAAGACGGCTTTATGAAGGCAAAAAGCGACTTTGAGAAGAAATATCCGGGGAACAAACATCTTGCGCTCGTATTTCTGATGGAAGCAGAGGAATTTCGTAGACAGGGAAGGTTGCAGGAAGCTGAGAAGAGTTACAAAAGAGTATTGACGGATTTTAAAACGAATGCCGAAGATGCGCTCTGGGGCCTTGGGTGGATGTATTACGTATCGGCTGAGTACAAAAGCGCTATGGAAACTTTTTCAAAACTTACATCTTTTGTGAAAAACAGGGACTATTATAAGTATCTCTACTGGAAGGCAAGGGCAAGAGAAAAACTATCTGTTAATTGCATCATGCCGGACTCAGGACATAAAAAGAGTGATGAATGTAAAGACAATGAAAACTATTTCAGGGGTCTGCCTTCTGATAAGAGTTATTACGGATATCTTATTAAAAACCGATTTTTATCTCATAGTCAGCCTGTAAAGATGGAAGTTGAAATTCCCCGGAAACCTGAAGATGAAAAAATTGATAAAATTGAGGCACTTGCACTGCTCGGAATGAGAGAAGAAGCCTTGAATGAGCTGGTAGTTCTGTTAAAGCAAAAAAGGAAAATGAATGAAATATTATACCTGGTGTACATGGCCATGGACCTGGGAGAATATAAGCATGTGATAGCATTTGCAGAGCAGAAGCAAGACAGTATGTACCTTCCATACTCTTATCCGCGCGGTTACTGGAAAATCATAACTAAGGCAGCTGATACTGAGCAGTTGGACGCTCATCTTATTGCGGCATTAATCAGGGAGGAGAGCCGTTTTGATCCAAAGGCCTTTTCGTGGGCAGGGGCGTTTGGCCTGATGCAGCTTCTGCCTTCAACAGCGAAAAGACTCAAAACTGAAATAGGGATAACAATAGAAGAAAATCACGATATATTTGACGCTGAGAAGAATATCATGTTAGGTTCACACTATTTATCGAAACTTATCGAGGAGTTCAGGGAAGTTCCGTTTGCGATTGCGGCTTATAATGCAGGGGAAAGAAGACTAGAAAAATGGATAACGAGGTTTGACAAAGGTGATATTGCTGAATTTATAGAGAATATCCCTTATAAAGAAACGCGACGGTATGTAAAAAAAGTGCTGAAAAGTTACTGGCAGTATCGGACGATTAATGGTCTTCCGATAAGAGGAATTGAAAAGAAGGGCATGAAGCTCACACAAAATTAGCAGGGTGCTGATCAGACTTTACTTTTTGATTTAACTTTGATAAGTTACATGCTGATATATAGATAATGTTTAATTTAGAAGGAGGGCCCATCTGTGGAAAAGATACAGATGCTTGAAGAGAAAATAACCAAAGTAATTGAGAAAATCAAAACCCTGAGTGAGGAGAATGACACTTTACATACAAAGATGTCCGATCTTCAGGAAGAAATAGACAAAAAAGACGTTGAACTGACTTCTGTCAGAGAAGAATTAAATGGTGCTGAAGCGTTAAAGGAGAACATCGAACGACTGAACTCTGAAAGGGATACAGTCAGAACTCAGGTTGAGAACTTAATCAAGGAACTTGAGTCAGTAGAAGTGTAATCCGTTTTCTCTGTAAACATAATATGATAATTGGTGTAATATATGCGTGCTATTGAAGTCCAGATACTCGGTCAGAATTATTCTATAAAGACTGAAGAAGAAGAAGCGTATATGAAGTCTTTGGCCAGTTACGTTGATGAAAAGTTGAAAGAGATCTATAGTGTTGCACCGAATGTGAATCAGTCCAAGGCTACTGTAATGGCAGCTTTCGGTATTGCTGATGAACTCTTCAAACTACGGATGAAACTGAAAAATATTGATGAAATGATTGAGGAAAAAACCAGGGTCCTGTCCGGATTGATTGACTAAGAACCTCGTAAGTTGTTTCATGTCTTGCAAACCGCATTGTTTTTTCTTTACAGGAAGGTAAACATTGGAAGATAGTAACGAATTAGTACAGGAAAGGATCAAAAAGCTTAACCGGCTTAAAGACTCTGGGATCGAACCGTATGGGGGGGCCTTTGATGTTAAGGACAGTGCTGCGGAAATTATCGATCAATTCGGGGAAGTGGCTAAGGAAGAGCTTGAAGCGCAAAGTCGCGAATGCACTCTGGCAGGGCGTATAATATCCTTCAGGAATTTTGGCAAGACAGCGTTTGCGCATCTTCAGGATGCGAGCGGGAAAATACAACTGTATTTCAGCAAAGACATCATATTGGATAACAATGATCTTTTTAAGAACCTGGACATCGGAGATATAATCGGAGTTAGCGGGCCGCTGTTCAGGACAAGGACAAATGAACTTTCCATAAAGATTAACGCTTATTCCATGTTAAGTAAGTCATTGAGGCCATTACCTGAAAAGTGGCACGGTTTAAAGGACATTGAAACAAGGTGCAGACAGCGTTATGTAGACTTGATCGTTAACCCCCATGTAAAGGAGCTGTTTTTTAAACGCAGCAAACTTATAAAGCTGATCAGGAATTTTTTTGATGACCGCGATTATTTTGAAGTTGAAACACCTATGATGCATCAGATTCCGGGAGGCGCTGCAGCACGGCCTTTTAAGACCCATCATAATGCCCTAGGGCTTGATCTCTATCTCAGGATTGCGCCTGAGCTTTATCTGAAAAGGCTGCTTGTCGGGGGATATGAAAAGGTTTATGAAATTAATAAAAACTTCAGAAACGAAGGCATATCCACCAAGCATAACCCTGAATTTACGATGCTTGAATTTTATACCTGTTACAAAGACTATAACTATCTGATGGATTTTACTGAGGAAATGATCTCTTATCTTTGTAAAGAGATAAATGGAGATTTCACAGTTCCTTTCGGTGAAAGTTCCGAAGATGATACTGAAAAACAGGAAGTAATCGATTTTACTCCGCCATGGCCGCGTGTGAGCATGATGGATGCAATGACAGACAGAGGTGTTGACCCTGCTGTTTTCGGGAGTGAAGAAAAGGCCCGGGAATTTGCACTTAATAATAGAATTGATTGCGATAAAAAAGCTTCTTATGGAAAGGTCCTGGATGAGATCTTTTCCAAGATGGTAGAACCTGCATTAATCCAGCCTACATTTATTACTGACTATCCTGTGGAGCTTTCTCCTCTTGCAAAAAGGAAAAAAGATAATCCTGAACTGGTAGAGAGGTTTGAACTCTTTATTGGCGGTAGAGAAGTAGCCAATGCCTTTTCAGAACTGAATGATCCAGGAGACCAGAGAGAGAGGTTTCAGGAACAGGTTGAAGCCAGGGAAAAGGGTGATGAAGAGGCTAATTTCATGGATGAGGACTATGTCAGGGCTTTGGAGTATGGTATGCCGCCGGCTGCAGGAGAAGGAATCGGAATTGACAGACTTCTGATGCTTCTGACAAATACAGCTTCTATCAGAGACGTAATACTGTTTCCGCAGTTAAAACCGGAACAGGTAAAATAAAAAAACAAAAATTAGGATATGAATCTTCCTTATCAATTTTTTATAGCTCGCCGGTATTTTAAATCCAAAAAAAAACACAACGGTATTTCTGTTAATACAATCATATCTGTTGCCGGAGTAGCGCTCGGGGTTATGACTTTAATAACAGTGCTTGCGGTCATGGGAGGGTTTCATGATGACCTGCAGGAAAAAATACTCGGGGTTAATTCTCATATTGTAACATTGAGCTATGAAGGAAGAGTAAGGGAATATGAAGGGTTAATGGAAAAGATTTCAAAAATTGAGGGGGTTGTCGGTTCAGCCCCTTTTATTTACGGGCAAGTCATGCTGCGGTCCGGTGACAGGGCAAATGGGGTTGTGGTCCGTGGTATTGACCCTCTCATCGAAGCCGGCACTACGGATATTCTCAAGAATTTGAAGTCTGGCAGCATTTCTGGACTCAATCAGGAAGAGGGTGTTCCGGGTATAATAATCGGGAGAGAGCTTCTAAGCAGTCTTGGTCTGTTTGTAGGAGATGTTATTGAGATGGTTTCACCTGTCAGCGAGGTAGGCCCACTGGGTATGATACCTAAAATGAAAAAATTCAGGGTAGTCGGGTATTTTGAAGCGGGAATGTATGAATATGATTCGAGTCTTGCATTCATAAATATCAGGGATGCGCAGTCATTTTTTAAATATGGTAAAGCTGTTACAGGTATCGAGGTGAAGACAGACAATATTTATAATACTGGTGAGACTGCCAATAAGATAGAGCGTATGCTGGGTATGCCTTATTATGCAAGGGATTGGATACAGATGAACAAAAATCTCTTTTCTGCTTTGAAGCTTGAAAAAATCGTAATGTTTATAATTCTGACACTCATCATCCTGGTTGCTTCATTCAATATTATTAGTAACCTCATAATGATTGTAATGGAAAAGGGCAGGGAGATAGCTGTAATGAAGGCAATGGGCGCTACAAAAAAAGGTATAATGTCCATTTTTATGATTCATGGCCTTATTATCGGGATTATAGGTACCCTTAGCGGGGTCATTGGGGGATACCTACTCTGCAAACTTTTAAAAACTTACAAGTTTATTAATCTACCCGGTGATGTCTATTATCTGGACTATCTACCTGTAAGAATAGATATGTTTGACTTTTTACTGGTGCCGGCTGCGGCTATCTTAATAAGCTTTTTGGCGACAGTTTACCCTTCATGGCAGGCAGCCAGACTTGATCCGGTTGAACCTTTGAGGTATGAATAGAAGGTTATTGTAATGTTTAAATTATTTTTCAGATCTATAAGTATTTTCCTGTTCGTGGTTTTCTTAACGATAGGACTCTCTTTATGGAAGGGCGGTGAACCGTTTAGATGGGTAGGGGAGGGGACACAGACTATCGGAAAATCAATTGCGGAATTTGGTGATTTCGTTGATGACGTCATAGCAGGGGGCAAAGACCTTGAGAAGAACTATAATAAACTGAAGGATATTATAACTAACGGTGAGGACAAGTGATTTGCACGCAGTAGAAAAGATAATAAGTGTTATAAATCTAAATAAGAGTTTTCCTTCTCCTGCAGGAGATCTTCATATACTGAATGATATAAATATCGATATAAACAGCGGCGAGATGACAGCGCTTATGGGCCCATCAGGAGTCGGTAAGAGCACGCTGCTTCACATCCTTGGTACTCTTGACAGGCCTACTTCCGGGAAAATACTATATGAAGGCAATGATGTATTTAGCATGAAAGATGATGCATTGGCCGATTTCAGGAGCAGTGCGGTAGGGTTTGTTTTTCAGTTCCATCACCTCTTGCCGGAATTCAATACCATAGAAAATGTCATGATGCCCGCACTTATATCAGGCACTAATAATAAGGAAGCGCGTTTAAATGCGGAGCAGATACTGGATGGGGTAGGGCTTTCAGACAGAATGCTGCACAAGCCTGGAGAACTGTCAGGAGGGGAACAGCAGAGGGTTGCTATTGCGCGTGCACTTATGCTGAATCCCAAGGTCGTGCTGGCTGATGAGCCGACCGGCAACCTGGACACACGGACAGGTGATGATGTGTTTGCTCTTATGACGAAATTGAATCAGCAGGGCATTACCTTTATCATTGTGACCCATAACGATGACCTGGCATCCAGGTGCGGAAGGGTCATACGGATGAAGGATGGAGCAATACTATAAAGTCTTTGAAGGTCTGAGATAATGATTATTGATATATGCGAATGTTGACCCACCTTTCTGATGACACTTTTGAGATATTTCTATCCACAATTTCAACTGAAGAATATATCGATCTTAGCGGTGTAACATTTATTGATCCATACGGAATGGTCGGTATTCTTGAAACAGGCAGACTGCTGCAGCTTATGGATAGAGAAAAAGAATTAATATTGCCGGAATCGGAGCTTGTTATTAAGTATCTCGAGAGAATGGATTTTTTTAAATACGCTGGCAGGTATTTTGAGATCGGTCCTGAGATAAACTCTTTAAGGGACAAATATCTGAAGAGCTCTTCTTCGGATGTCCTGCTTGAGATCACTCCGATTGAAAAATCTAATGACATTCATTCTATTGTCGGGAAGGTAAAGGAGCGCGCTAATAACATACTTGAAAAGCATCTTCATTATGATAGGAGGGCCATTAACGGTTTTATTGTGTCCCTGTCCGAGGTATGTCAGAACATACTTGAGCATAGTGAGAATACTGGTTGTGTCGGAATACAGAAATATCATTTCCAGAAGCTCAACAAAAATGTTGTTAAAATAGCGGTCATGGACCTCGGAATTGGCTTTGAAAAGTCTTTGAGCGGAAGGCTTGATGTTACTGATGAAACGGATGCTATAGATAAGGCCCTGTTTCAGGGAGTCTCAAGATATGAGGATGAGGGAAGGGGGCATGGGCTTGCAGCAGTCAGACGGTTTGTCAACAAATGGAACGGAAAGTTATCTATCCGGTCAGGCAATGCAAAACTTTCCATAATACCGAAATGGTCCTGGGGGAAAAAACGGGAACAAAATCTAAACTATTTTCCGGGGGCACAGATAAACATAATGCTCCCCGAGGTGTAGGGGCTGGCCCCAGTGCCTGCCCTGAGCCATGAATATGAATAATAAAAACAATATTAAACCCGAAGAAAGTAGAAAACTTGCTGAAGAATTGAAAGAGACATTTATTGTCCTAAGTCCATTCATTGAAAAACATGCATCTGTTGTCTGCCCTGACTGTGAAGATGTCTGTTGCAAGGACAAGCATGGGCGTTATGATAAGTATGACATTGCTTTTCTTACGGCGCTTGGGGAATATGTGCCCCAGGATACTATTGAAAGGGAAGAGGCCGGGCCATGCCGTTATATGTCGGATACGGGCTGCTCTCTTGAAAGATGGATTAGACCGTACCGCTGTACCTTTTTCTTTTGTAACCAGCTAATGAATAGTATGGAAAATGATAATGCAAAAATGTACCGGGCATTCAGGTCTTACCTGGAGCATTTAGTATCAGTAAGGCAGAAATTGCTGGACTGATTATAAAATTCTCATATTCAACTTTATGAGAGTGTTTTTTTTCTTGACAAATGGGTTGTTTTATGATTCAATTGATTCAATTGAATCATCAGAATGATATATAATTTATAAATGTAAAGGGGTGAAAATGGCTTACTACAGATACAATCCCAAAAAGAAAAATGATATAACTGATGAATATTTGGAAGTTTTTGAGGAGTTTGATTTTGGATTTGTAGATTACGGGTGCAACTTTTTCTGTCCTGAATGCCGGAATATGATGAAATGCGAGGCCTTTAGCGAAGTGCACGAAGAATGGGATTCGTTTTATATGTAGAGACCTTCTTCCCTCCCATAATAGGGTTGGGATATTTAATAATATCTTGACCTGCAAATGAGTTTTTCCTGGAATTATGCCTTATTTATCTATAAATGCCGGAACGTAGTTAGCTGTTTTCGGAAAAGATAGTAACCTGTGCAAAACGGATGCCTTATACATGATAATTTATAATCTTTATGACTTTCTTAAAAAAGAACTGAAAAACGGTTCCTCGGATCTTGTAACCAGGCAGTCGGGGCAGCTGATACTTTCCCTTATAGAGAAACAGATTGAGATTGAGGATGAGGGTTCTGTTATAGCTCTCGATTTTTCTAATATCGGGATTATTGATTATTCGTGTGCTGATGAGATTATCGCAAAAATAATTTCACGCCTTAATAGTGGTGAGTATGGGAACAAATATGTAATGCTGAAAGGAATTAACGATAATCATAAAGAAAACATAGAAGTAGCTCTTGAGAGAAAAGAACTGGCTCTAATAGCAGAGATGGAAAATGGGAAAAGGGTCCTGCTTGGGACCTTGAACAATTATCTTGAAAACACATTGCAACTCATTGAAAAAAAGGAAAATATAACGGCAAAGGATGTATCCGAAGCTTTAAACCTTGAGGCTAATACTAGTGGTACAAGACTTTTGAATCTTTACAAGAAAAAGCTCGTAAAAAGAAAAGAACAGAATAAGAACGGCACCAGAATCTGGGTTTATGAGAGAATAAAATAATTGTATTATATTTTGACTTTCATTATTCTATCAATTAATAAGCAGGTAGTATTTTAGGAGGTCCATATGTTTCTTTATCTTGTGCAGCATGCTGAAGCGTTAAGTAGAGCAGAAGATCCTGCTCTTTGTCTTTCGGACAAGGGGATTGAAGATATTACTGAAATAGCTCATTATTTATCTAAACTGAATCTGGACCTGAAACAGATACTCCACAGCGGTAAAATGCGCGCGCTGCAGACTGCGCAGATATTGGCCGATAATATAGCGTCCGGTAAGTATGTGAGTGATACGGATGGATTGGCTCCTAATGATAACCCCGGGATATGGCTTGATCGTATCTCTAAATTGACCAACAATGTTCTGCTGGTTGGTCATTTGCCGCATCTGGGCAAGCTCCTGGCACTTATTCTGTCAGGGGAGGAAATGGACATGGTAAATTTTGAAAATGGATGTGTTATATGTCTTAAGCGTTCGGAGGATGGAAACTGGGCGATTGAATGGATAATTAAACCGGGGATGATTAAATAAATATGCCATTAAATATTGGTTTTCTTATATCAGGTCTTTTACTCGGCGGGGTATTTGCTTCGCTAATTGTGTATATATTACTTTCAAAAAGAACATCGCTATTTGAAGGTAAGGTGAAAAGCGCGGAAGCTGTCAATGTTGAACTGAGGCAGCAGCTTGAGTCGACAAAAAATGAATTGAGTGAAGTACAGAGTGATTTTAAAAATGAATCTGAAATGAAGGCATCACTGGAGGCAAAGTATTACGAGGCTGAAAAAAACCTGCAGATGATCGAGGAAGACCTCCTGGTCAAATTCGACGCACTTTCTTTAAAAGCTCTTTCAAAAAACACGGATGAATTTCTGAAGCTTGCCGAGGAAAGACTGAAATCACAAACCGTTGAAGGTGCAAAAGATCTTGAAGGGAAGAAGGAGCTTATCGATAAAAGCCTGTTGGATATGGACAAGACTCTTTCCGATGTAAGGAAAAGGATTGAAGAAGTTGGCAAAGGAAACACTGAAGTAACAACACTGATTAAAAAGCATGAAGATGTAACTCTGAAATTGAAGGACACTACTGAACATCTCCAGCAGGCTCTTGCCAGTTCCAAGAAGAGAGGGGAGTGGGGAGAACGCATGGCAGAGGACGTTATTAATCTGGTCGGAATGGTTGAGGGTATAAATTATATCAAACAGGGGACACTGGAAGGCTCATCGGGAAGGCCCGATTATACGTTTCTATTACCGAACAGCTTGAAAGTAAATATGGATGTGAAATTCCCCCTGGATAATTATGTCCACTATCTGAATGCCGGGTCGGAACATGAGCAAAAACGCTATAAGGACGAGCTTATTAAAAATACAAAAGTATTGATCAAGCAGGTAACGACCCGTGATTATATTAATCCCACTGACAACACAGTAGATTTCGTTATTATTTTTATCCCAAATGAACAAGTGTACAGTTTTATAAACGAGGCGGATACAACTATTATGGATGAGGCCCTTAAACTAAAGGTCATTCTTTGTTCACCTTTCACACTCTATGCAGTCCTTTCTGTCATACGGCAGGCAGTAGAAAATTCTAATCTGGAACGGACGGCTTCTGAAATACTAAAACTGCTTGGTGAATTTTCAAAGCAGTGGAATGCGTACAAAGACAAATTCAGGTCAATGGGAGACAAGCTGGATGCGGCTAAAAAAGAATATGATATTCTTGTTACGACCAGAAGCAATATGCTCGAGAGACCTCTAAAAAAGATTGAAGATTTAAGAGAACAAAAGGCCATTGACCTGGGGCCTGACGTGGACATTCAAGAATCAAACGAACTTGAATAATTCTTTGTGCGGCTCACCTGTTTTCAGCCTGATACGTTACATTGTCTGAAGCGGTGACAGGATATTCGTAAAATTATGGGGAAAGCAGATTTAATAATACGTGAACAGACAGAAGAGATTGAAAGAGGAGTGTTTCATCCCGGGGCATGCCTGAGCGCAAAGAGCAAGGGCAGGCAGAAGAGAGAAAAACAGGACCCGATAAGGACCTGCTTTCAGAGGGACAGGGACAGGATAATACACTCAAAGGCCTTCCGGAGATTAAAACATAAAACACAAGTCTTTCTAGCACCGAAAGGTGACCATTACAGGACACGTTTAACTCACACACTTGAAGTCTCACAAATTGCGAGGACTATAGCAAAGGCACTCAGGCTTAATGAAGACCTGACCGAGGCTATAGCACTTGGTCACGACCTTGGTCATACGCCGTTCGGTCATGCGGGTGAAGATATTCTGCGCGAGATATATCCAGGTGGTTTTAAGCACTACATGCAGAGTCTCAGGGTAGTCGACATGCTGGAGAGAAACGGCAAAGGGCTTAATTTAACTTTTGAAGTAAGGGAAGGGATACTACACCACTCTAAGGGGAAGGGTGATATATTTTCAAGACGCAACATGAGTGAGACCCTTGAGGGACAGATAGTAAGGATTTCGGATGTAATCGCTTATGTGAATCATGATCTTGATGATTCTATTCGGGCAGGTGTTCTTAGAAAATCCGGTATTCCAGTGAGGTTTTTAAAAATCGGTGATACTCATTCAAAGAGAATCGATGCAATGGTCAAAGACGTCATATATAATACTTCTAAATCAGATATGAAACAAATCATTATGAGTGATAAGATGAAAAAAACAACATATGATTTAAGAGCGTATCTTTACGCTAATGTATATGAAAGTGAATTGTCCAAGGGTGAATTCATTAAAGCCAGAAAGATTCTCCTCGATTTGTATAATTATTATCTTGAACATACTGAAGAGATATTTAAAGAATTTCCAAAAGAAATGGTAAATGAAAAAGAGAGAATGGTTTGTGATTTCATAGCTGGAATGACTGACAGGTTTGCTCTTATGATGTATGAACAGAATTTTCTTCCACAACCCTGGAAGGTTTTTTAACTGTTTTAAAGTGATATTGGGGACAAAAAAAGCATAAAATAGTCGGAGCGGATAATCAAGAAGAGTGGTTTTTTTTATTTTTGAACTAAATTCTCTTGACAATGGATCTATCTCCTCGTATAATTTAAGAAAATAATAGGAGGGCAGATATGACAAAAGCGGACTTAGCTGACAAACTGTATGAAAAGATTGGGCTTCCCAAAAAGGAAGCGACTTCAATTGTAGAAACACTATTCGATTCAATGAAGCATATACTGTCTGAAGGTGAATCGATTAAGATAACCGGATTCGGTACTTTCCTTGTAAGAAAAAAGAATGCACGTAAAGGCAGAAATCCAAAGACCGGCATGGAACTGGAAATAGAGCAGAGAAAGGTTGTTACTTTTAAACCAAGTCTGCAATTTAAAGATCTTGTCGAAAAGGTTTAATTTTCGATGAGGGCTGCAGCCCGGAAAAAAGCAAGTCCTGAAAGACTCTTTTATAAAATAGGGGAAATCAGTGAAGTTGCCAAGATCGAGCCACATGTTCTGAGATACTGGGAGTCCGAGTTTCCTTTTCTGAAACCCCGAAAAAACAAGACAGGACAGCGTGTTTATACACGTAAAGACCTTGAGATGGTCCTCCAGGTAAAGAACCTTCTGTATAAAGAAAAGTATACAATTGCCGGTGTCAGGAAGAAATTCGGAAGTAACACGCTTAAAAAGAATTCTGTTTCGATGAAGACTATTCAAAACGTAAAGAAAAAGCTGAAGGATATTCTTGAGATTCTGAAATAGAACCGCATCATTACTCTTGATAAGGAAGAGTCAGTCTTTCATTAATTATGCGCTGATATTTGAAGTATTATGGGGAAATGCGTATAATTACCTGTTGTCAGTATCTAATAAATTGGAGTACCAATTCGGGGCGTAGCGCAGCCTGGTTAGCGCACTGGTCTGGGGGACCAGGGGTCGGAGGTTCAAATCCTCTCGCCCCGACCAATTTATTCCTTTCGCATTGAAAATCATTAATATTAAATAAAAAACTTGACATGTATCACATTGAATCATTATTATGAAAATTGTTATCAATATCAATGAAGGAGATACTCATGTCATTTGAAAAGGAGAGTGAATTACTTTCTAATTATATTAAAAGCAGAAACCTTAAACATAGTGAACAGAGACAGATAATACTTGATGCATTCCTGAAAACTGAACGTCACCTTACAGCGGAAGAACTCTATGAAATAGTAAAGAAGAAGAATTCAAACATAGGGCAGGCAACTATTTACAGGGCAATGAAACTCTTCAGTGACGCGGGGCTTTGCAGGGAACTGAAGGTAGAAGACGGTGTCACCAGATACGAGCATCTCTTCAACCACGAGCACCATGACCATTTGATATGCACAGAGTGCGGGAAAATAGTTGAAATCCTTAGTCCTGAAATAGAGGAAGAACAGGACCGCATAGCGAAGAAGAATGGTTTTGTGCTTGAAAAACACAGGTTTGAATTGTACGGAGTTTGTAGAGATTGCCGTAAATAAGGACAGAGGGCTACAATCCAGAAATCCTGATTCATTAACTGATCAAAAATTTATTGATAAATAGAATATTATTAGTTATTCTAATAATACAAAACGATTTCAAAAACATTTTTTCCAAAAACATTTTTATAGCGTCTTTTTAATTAACCCGTCAGGATCTGAACCAGGGAGTTTGAAACATTAGAATATACTACTGTTTAATTCTTTTCATAACGCTGTCTTCATTTTTTATCACATCACAGACTGCTTCTGCAGCTGAACCGCACACGGCCGGTTATCAGGCAGGCTATGCTGCTGATGAATTCATTGTCAAATACAGATCAAATGTTAAGCAGAACATGTCTGCCGTATCTTCCACAGATAATACAAAAAACAATTCTCTTTCTGATTTAAATAACAGATATAAAGTAAAAAAAGCAGTCCCTCTTTTCAGTAAAAATCTTTCAGGGTCTTCTTCCGAATATAGTCCGGGCGGAACACTGAACATGTCACAAACATCAGGAGATCAAGCTGGTATTGAAAGAGGTTTAAGCAATATATATCTGTTGAAGGTGGAAGAAGGCATTGATGTAGCAGAAGTAGTAGCAGCATACTCCGCAAACCCGGAAGTCGAGTATGCGGAGCCCAACTATAAAATGAGTATAAATCAAGTGCCGGATGATGTCCGTTTCAGTGATTTGTGGGGGCAGCAAAACACTGGACAGACAGGGGGATTGGCAGATGCGGACATTGATGCGCCAGAGGCCTGGGACATTTATACAGGAGATTCCAGCCTTGTTGTAGGTGTTATAGATACGGGAGTGGATTACAACCACGAGGACCTTTCTGCGAATATGTGGGTGAACACAATGGAGCAGAACGGATATCCCGAAGTTGATGATGACGGAAACGGATATGTAGACGATATATACGGATGGGACGCGTTCAACGATGAAGGCGATCCTATGGATGACAATAACCATGGTACTCACGTATCCGGGACGATAGGTGCTGCGGGCAATAACGGTGTGGGTGTAGCCGGGGTAAACTGGAATGTAAAGATAATGGCACTGAAGTACCTGGATTCATCAGGCATCGGTAATATATCTGATGCGCTTGAGAGCATTAACTATATACTGACCATGAAATCGCTGGGTGTGAATATTAAAGTAACTAACAACAGCTGGGGTGGAGGGGGATATTCCAATGCCCTTTATGACGCTATTGCTGCACTGGGCGATGCCGGAATATTATTTGTCGCAGCTGCCGGCAATGCTGATACTGATACTGACATTACACCTCATTATCCAACCTCATATGACCTTGATAATATTGTTGCTGTTGCGGCAACTGATCATAATGATGACCTTTCTGCCGAATCTTCATGTGGAATTACTGCGGCAGGCCCACCCGATAATACGGCACCTTTAAATTTTGGCACTGCAAACTCTGTAATGGGAGAAGGCCGGACATATGCAGAGTCAACAGCTTCAAATTACGGTCGAACCAGTATTGATGTTGGGGCTCCGGGTAAAGACATATTAAGTACTTTGCCATCAAATGCATATAGTATAATGTCCGGTACTTCAATGGCCACTCCCCATGTGGCAGGACTCGCGGCCCTTGTCTGGGGTTACAGGCCTGGAGCTGATTTCAAAGATGTCAAAGATATTATTATGACGACCGTTGATCCACTTTCAAGTCTTAATGGCAAGACAAGGACCAGCGGCAGGATAAACGCCTGGAATGCGCTTTTACAGGACATCTCCACACTGCCTCCTGTTATCACATCCATATCTCCTTCACAGGGACGTCACGCCGTAACTATAACCATTGAAGGCAGGAGGTTTGGAAATACAGAAGGAAGTGTTGTTTTTTTCAATAGTATCCCTGGACCTGTAATAAGCTGGAGCGATACATCAATTACGTGTACTGTACCTCAGGGTTCACAGACAGGTTATGTAACAGTAACAAAGGACGGGGGAGAAACAGCCAGTATATATTTTCCGGTTGGTAATTTCCTTAAGCTCCATACTCCGCCGTTGACTCAGGTCAGTTGGCCTTCAGTGGCCGCGGTAAACGGGAAGATTTATGTAATAGGAGGATGGGCATATGGAACTCCTGCTGGTTTGGTCCAGATTTACGACCCTGCTTCAGATTCATGGTCAACAGGTACATCCAAGCCGACCCCTGCCGGTAATAACAATGCTGCGGTGATAGATGACAAAATATATATTGCAGGTGGAGCAGGCAATAACAACACAGTGTTTGATACTCTTGAGATATATGACCCTGTCTCAGACACATGGGAGACAGGAATGCCGCTTCCCCAGACAATCCGGGATGCAGCAGTTGCTGCTGTAAATGGGAAATTATATGTTGTTGGCGGAACAAAGTCACTCTCTTTGTCCTCTTTAACCAACCTTTATGAATATAATCCTGTTACAGACTCATGGAGCGCTCTTGCATCAATGAGCGAGGGAAGGGCATTCCATTCAGCTGGTGTAATTGATGGTAAGATATACGTGGCAGGAGGATTTGAATTGTATAATTCTGCACACTCATCGGCAGAAGTCTATGACCCTCAGACAAATTCCTGGACAAATGTTGCTCCAATGTCAGGGCCGAGATGCTGCCAGGGCAGTACAGTGTTTAATGGAAAACTATATGTGCTTGGCGGGGCACAGAATTATTCGGCCGGTGAATTCATTAACAGTATTGAGATATATGACACGCAAACCGATAGCTGGTCAATAGATCCCCTTATCCTTAATAAAGGCAGGATGGGGTTGCGCGGAGTTTCAGTAAACGGATTTTTCTACGCAGTAGGAGGGGACAATTATGGGAACAGTATAAATGAAAGCTCGAACGTTCCCGGACCTGACCCTGACATTGTTGCTGTCCCATCAGTCTTAGATTATAGCGGAGTCAATCCCGGCAGTTATTCAGATAGAACGTTGACACTTATTAATTACGGTGAAACAGACCTTGTAACAGGCTCAATCAGTTTGCCTGGTCCTCCATTCAGCGTAATAACTGACAACTGCTCTGAACAAACACTTTCGTTATCCGAGATATGTGATATTACAATAAGGTTCATGCCGTCAGCCATTGGGGAATCTGCAGATAGCATTAATATACCTTCAAATGACCCCGATACTCCGATAATGAATTTGCCCTTAACCGGAGTTGGTGGTTATATGTTGAATGTTACAAAGGACGGTTCAGGTAACGGTAGAGTGACAAGCATTCCGGCTGGCATCGATTGCGGCATTGACTGCATTGAGCCATACACTGGTGGATCAGTTACCCTCACTGCAGTTTCTGATGCTGACTCGAATTTTGGAGGATGGACAGGAGGAGGGTGTAGCGGAGCCGGGACATGTGAGCTGACTCTGGATGCTGATAAAAATATTACTGCGGTCTTTTTATTAAATACATATAACATAACAGCAACCGCAGGGACTAACGGGAGTATCTCTCCTGTGGGTACTGTCGTACTTACTCATGGTACCGGACAGACTTTCACCATAGCTCCTGATGCTGGTTATTATATAGAAGATGTTTTGGTTGATGGTGTATCTGTTGGTGTTGTTGAAATTTATACATTTCTTAATGTAACAGCCGGGCATACTATACATGCCAATTTTACAGACATGCCCAACACGGTCCTTAAGGTAACAAGAGACGGTGTTGGGGCAGGAAGCGTCACCAGTCTGCCTTCTGGAATTGATTGTGGCACGGACTGTACAAATGTATACCGTAACGGTTCTATAGTGACTCTCTCTGCAAACCCGAATAGTTACTCGACACTTGCAGGCTGGGAAGGGGCAGGGTGTAGCGGTACAGGAACATGCGTGGTGACGATGGATACCGATAATAGTGTCACAGCATTATTTTCAGTTTCATTAAGTAACCCTGTAGTGACATGTGTTAGTACGGCTGCAGAACTTCAGAATGCCCTTGATTCTGCTGATGACAACGGGACAAATGATGTAATCCGGATGGTCCAGGGCACGTATTCCGGTAACTTTGTGTTTAATAACTTTGAGGCAAATGACATTATGATAGAGGGCGGATATACCGCGGGATGTGTTTCAAGGGATTCTGCACCTGCTAATACCGTTATGGACGGGAATAACGCGGGGAATGTTCTGACAATATCCGGTTCTTCCTTTGATAATAATTTTATTTTAGAAGGCATTACCTTTCAAAACGGAACGCACGGGATCTCAATCAACGGTGATTTCTTCGATACCGTTATAATTTCGAATAGTATTATCAGTAATAATTCAGGTAGCGGGGTAAATATTGTCGGTAATACAAATTTTGTAATGAAGGATAATGTTGTAACAGGCAATGCTGAAACAGCAACAGGTGGAGGGTTCTATATAGAATTGAATCACGGGGCTTTAATCTTGAAAGATAATACCATTACCGGTAACTCTGCTCACACAGGTGCCGGAGGTTACATATCACTTTCTGACGGAACGGTACTCCTGGTAAATAATGCTATTGTTGATAATTCGTCTGCTTATGGTTCAGGGGGTATCGCTATAAATATTTCGGGTGATGAAGCCGGGGCAACAATAATTAACAATACCATCAGTAATAATTCTGCTGTCATATTCGGAGGTTTGCAATTAGGTACTTCATCTTCCAGCGGAAATTACACAATTAATCTTTACAACAACATAATATGGGACAATATTGCTCTTGCAAATCTTGGATCGGATCTGGGTGTTGTAAGTGCTCCTGATGATTTAAATATTTATTATAATGACTTTGACCAGAGCTCAACCGCTACTTACATTAATCCCTCGATTTTAATTGACCCGTCCAACATGGACAATACAGATCCATTGTTTGTTGACTCGTTCTCCGGAGACTATAATTTGCAGAATCATTCTGACTGTATAGATTCCGGTTACAACGGAGCCCCTGAACTGACAGCAAAGGACAGGGACGGTAATGCGCGTATCATAGGTGATATAGTTGATATGGGAGCTTATGAAAGCCCAAGCGGTGGATCTAATAATCCACCCGTAGCTGACGCGGGCGGACCGTATTCAGCGGACCAGGACCAGCAAATTACACTCAACGGCTCAGGGTCAGGTGATGTTGATGGTATTATTGTCCTTTATGAATGGGACATAGACAATGACGGGACATATGATTACAGCTCCATTTCAACTGAACAAAATCACACGTATGGTCAGTTAGCTACATACACTATAAAACTAAGGGTTACAGACAATGACGGTGCGACAGATGAGGTGACAACTACTGCTATTATAACCGACAGTCTGCCTGCTGCTGATTTTACAGGGTCTCCGACATCAGGTGCTGCTCCTCTTACTGTTAATTTCATAAATAATTCAACAGGTTTTGACCAGCCATTGACCTATGAATGGGACTTTGAAAATGACGGAAATATAGATTCAAACCTTGAAAACCCTTCACACACATATCCTGTTGCAGGTATATATACTGTAAAACTGACTGCATTTGACTCTGATTCAGATTCCAATTCTTTAACAATTACAAGCTATATAGAGTCAACACCAAGTCTCCCCGTGCGTGTTGGCGAATTATACTATTCTTCGATCCAGGAAGCATATAATGCTGCTGGAGATGGAGATATCATAAAGATTCGGGATCTAACGTTCACTGAAGATGTTAATTGCAATTTAATTAAGACGGTTACGCTGGAAGGTGGATATGACAGCACATATACTCTTGGAACTGAGGAAACTCACCTTAAGGGGTCGATGACAATAGAAAAAGGTAAAGTAATCGTTAAGGGTCTTGCAATAGAGTAGTATATAGTCAATGTGATCTAATGCTGTCCCAAATTCAATTGTTATTAATATAACTGTCAAAACAGCTATGTCTAATGTAATAATAACGAAAAAGTGCATATTCAAATTCTCTTGAATTTTTACTGAAAACGTGCTATTATCTGTATTGATTTGAAGTTTTTCGGAGTAATTTTAATAAGAGTGGGTCTTCCCACTCTTTTGTTTTTTATGTAAAAAATGGATATGGAAGAGTTAATAGACAAGATCAGGCCCCTTATTGAGCCTGTCATAAGTTCACTCGGTGTTGAGCTTGATTTCATTGAATTTGACAGAATGAGAGGCAAGGCATTGATTAGA
>PJEL010000926.1_pt1 | contig 32211 bp, 72 predicted proteins | sample 1853271 | NCBI WGS metagenome assembly PJEL01 (sample SAMN08108733, study PRJNA415343) | Invertebrate metagenome, whole genome shotgun sequencing project. | host: Globobulimina | place: Sweden: Gullmar Fjord | collected 2015-08 | reverse complement strand
ATGCTTTTTTATTTCATGCACTTCTTCAATGGCACCACACGGGATACATCTATTTGTCATTGAAAAACAATCTAAATAGACATGTCCATGTAAGATATAATTTACATTTGGAAACATTTGATATAATGCTATTTGGGTTGGAGTATCAACAGATGGTTTGTGATCACCATAATATTCAACAGGAATGGTTCCAGCATTTACAGCTACAAAGCCTTCTTTATCTATATGAGATTTATCAATGTTGCGTTTTGATACAAAAATATGTTCACCGTGTCTGAAAGATGGAAATCCTCTTTGACATCTAAAAGAGGCGTTACCTAAGAATCTATCTATAACTGAAACACTGGCTATTATCTCAGTGAATTTTTCTGCTTTGGTTTTGATCAACTCAAAAAATTCTTCTTCGTTGGGAACTTCAATTGCTTCACCCACTCTCGTGCTGCCAAACCTAGTGAATTGTTTCAATTCTAAGATCCTATTTGCAATTTGTCGTCCCATCTTATCAAATTCAAATGTCCAGTTTTGAAATACATTGCCAAGGGGATCAAAAAGTCTTGACCTAAAAACAGATCTGTTTTGTTCATCTAAGATTCTTTCTATTTCTACAGTTAAATTCGAATGCTTATTTAAAGCATGGTTTATTAATTGTGAAAAAGAATATACCTCAGCGTCGTTTCTTTTCGATGTCACAAGGATACATTTCTTATTAATCTTTTTAATTTCATCAACATATTTTTCATCAACAGAATTTGAAATGTTTGGCATCCATATTACAGCATCATAATTATTTGCCATGTCTTTTAAGTAGGGAATAGCTTGAATATTTCCACCATTAAAACACTGTACTAAATCTATTACTTCTTCAATACCATCACAGATTATATCTCCAATAGAAGAAGGATGGCCCTCACCCTCATCCCACGTTCCACATACAAATTGCACCAACATTGTAAATCCTCCTTGGTCATAACTATATAATTTTAAAAAGTTTCTTTTGAATCAGAAAATATATCATCCCAAGTCTTTCTAGACTTTTCTGCCCAAGGATCTATTCTAACTGTATCGGTCCCTATCAAAATTGTTTCCACAATGTTCATTGCACCCTTAAGAGTGGCTGCTATACCAGTATCTGACTTGCCATCTTTGCGAAAAAAGTCTTGTATTCTTGCTTCCCATTCATATGTGCCGTTCTGACTCATTTTAATTGTGCCAAGAACTTGCTTATTTGATTGCCAATAAATATATGTTCCATAACTATCTTTGATCCATTCACGACTTGTTTGCATTTGATCTCTCCTTATGACATTCAGGACAAAGAGTCTTTATCCAAAAATGTATATAGTTACACTTACTTGTGCCTGGTTTACCGCATTGCTCACAGGTTTTAGATGATTCTATTTCTGCTGCATTAACTAGGGTTTCTATGTTGGTTGGTATTCCATTTTTATTTCTAAGCATATAGTAACGCAGCGATCCAAACTTTTCTTTTATTTGAATGGCGGCTGGCCGATTATCTTTTGAAATTTTCAATAACTCAGGTTCAATTTTGGCAGATAAATTATATATAATATCAAACCATCCTTTACCAATGCAAAGGCTACAATATGGAACGCTACGATCACGGTTAAGATATTTATATAAATTAGGAAAATCATTCTTTAGTTTTTTCTTAAACTCTTCTAGATTTTTTATTTGATCTTTCCATTTAGACATCATCCAATTCCTTATTTAAACATATCATTTTCTTTAAGATGTTTCCAACACTCATAAACCATATCATTTTTACATGACGCTTTTTTAAGTTTTGCAAAAATCCCACCATGTCTTCTGCCCTTATATTCACCCGAATATACTAAGTTTCCAAACAGAGCTTTATGTACTGCGGTCTGATTTATCTTTAATATCCTGGCAGTTTTAGTTTGATTGTATCCGTTGAGTATCAATTTTAATACATCACTTTGACGCTCAGTTAGTTTAATATCTTTTGATAAACTAACAACACCAAATACGGATTTCTTTATATCTATGTAATTTAACTTAGCTTGCGGACTATATAAAGCTCCAGCATTTCTAGGAGTAGGCATGCTTATTTCCTTTGTTAAAAGTTGTTGATATTATTTATCTAATTCTTTATTTATTTTTTGTATGAGTTCCGCAGTTTTCTTTGGCATGACACTTATTTCTACATCACCTTTGGTAGTATAAAATTTGCCATTCTTTTCATAACAAAATGTATCAGTTAAAACCTTTGCAGGTTTTTTAATAGATTTCTTTATGCATTTTGGACAAGGCTCTACCACCATCTCTATAGAATTTTGATGGAATTCACCACGATAAGGATTATCTCGTCCAAAGCCATGCATTATTGTTTGTATATTAAGTTCTTTTCCACAAGTACATTTTACTGTACTTTTTATATCAGATACCATTTTATTCTCCTTTATTTTTAAAAGGTTTTGCATTGTTACGTTCTATGTCATTTGCAATGGCTTCGTATGAAATTTCTTTAATTCTGGGCGCGCCAAATTGAGGATAACAATAACATCTTGGTCCCACATGTATGGCATAAGCTTCTACACGATAACTGAATGTATTTTTAGGACAACTTTGTTTGCACAATTTATAAACGGTTTTTGTCCATTCACTTTTATGTTTAGAAGAATGACATCCAATTAACAGCATCACTGTTATCAAAAATACAATTTTCATTTTGATATTAACCTTTCAGTTATTTGTTGGCGGCCATATTCTGCATGTTTATAATTGACCAATGCGTGAACTCTATCATCTTGTTCAACTGTTAATGTAACTGCTTTATTTTTTACAAATATTTGAGGATATTTGCTCCAACTACCATCTCTGAATCTACAATGACCTTCTTGAATGATTATGCCATTTACCATTATGATTTGTCTTCTTCTATTAAAACTATCACCAATATGTTTAACATCAGACATCTCACCACATGATTCAATTTCATCTATCAATTCATTTGTCTCATCTTTTAAAATTATTTTTGGTTTTTTAATGTGCTCATATCCAAGTCTAATCATATATCCGACAGTTAGACATATAGAAGCTATAACTATTTCTGCGATCATTATTTTTTCCTCTTCTTTCTCTTTCTTGTCTTCTTATTGTCATCAGTATGTTTTTTAAAGCTCCACTTATCCATGCCTTTTGAATCTCTGATTAACTCATCTGTCATATTGACATTAGGATCCATCTGCATAACAAGTTGATTTCCAACATACATTTCAATTTCTTGAAAGGCAGTGTATGGATCGACTTGAGATGCAAAATTAAGCTTTTTAAGCATGGGATTTATTTCCATAAGTGTATCGCGATTGTGTTTATATAATAGAAATATTGGAGAATTAACAGCTATAAATAATTCTTGAGGGATATCCAAGTTAGCTTCTAATAAGAATGCTTCCCAATTTTTATAGTTTAATGGTTTCCATCTATGCGAAACATATCCCCTGCCTGAATTTTTGCCATGCAACATGTTTATAATTTCTTGTGCTGTATTACACTCATCATGACTTTTTCTATCTTTGATAATGCATTTACAATGTTCTTCTATTTTGTCCAATGAATAGAAAGTCGTGTTATCATTGCTATAACTTTTATCTTCAAAAGCATAATAGTTAGAATGCTGATAACATGGATAAGCTTTTCCGCAGAATGCAATTAAAGTACAAATTCCATAATTATTGCTGGGCATTTTATCTAAGATGGATTCCATTTGTAAAAGAATTTCTCGTTCTTTAAATTCTGAAATGTCAAGCTCTTTAAATTCTCTAACAAAAGTTGGGTCTGGTGAATACCATACTCCTGCACTATCATAATAATCTGTAAACTTTGATATTATCCTCATGTTATCCTCACTACTTAACTTCTTTGATCATTTTAATTTTTTCTTTTTGGATTCACTTTATTTGCAACTGGTTCATATATACTGAACCCAAAGAAATATATTGGAGCAAAGACTGTTTCGAATAAAATGACGCCCCAAATTACATTACCTGTTGACAACTCATAATACATGCTATCACATTTTTTTTGAGATTCATTCATAAATCCATAAGTACTACAATATTCTCCTGTCGATGACACTTTTGCGTCAGCACATCCAATTAATAATGTGGCTAATATTAAAAGTATAGCTAATATTTTTTTCATTGTTTGCTCCATTTTGTTTAATATTTTGTGTTGTCATTTAACTTTTTTAATTAGCTCAATTTCTTCTTTCATGATTTTTTTCTGACCAGCCTTTCCAACAGAAATGCCCATGATACTTTTGAAATCTTTAGAGTGCCATGAAGAATCCATAATAATATGTCCAACTTCATGAACAACGACATCTTCAAAATCATCATTATCTGTCATCATAAATATATCACTGGGACATATAAGAGCCATGGCACGTGTCACCCACGTATCTTTATTTGTTAGTAATAATCCAACATGATATTTCCAACTCCACCAAGAGCTGGCTTTATAGATGGTGGGCACACCATCCGACCTCCAGAAGAATACATCTTTAAATGTGACATCTCCAATTGAAGCGGACAACTGCACATTATTATTAGTTTTTTCTTCCCACCTTCTTAAAGCATTTTCTATTTGAATTCTTTCAACAGAGTTAAATGCTCCATCAATTCTAAATGTAATGTTTTTTCTCTCCGTAATATACAAATTATCTTGAAGTTTATGAGAACTAAGAGTGGCAACATATATAGTAATTATTAATGACAAAATTGACATATAAAGAATGAACCTAATAATTTTTTTAATCGTTCTTTTCATCATCTACCTCTTGTATTTGTTCTGCTTCAGATACTTCGGCTATTTTTTCTTGTTTGGTTAGCTCTCCAAAATGTCTCCGTGGATTACCACAACCAATACAAGAGCACCCTTTACAATGAACTGATGCTTCTATACCAATAACGGCTGGATCCTCTTGACCAGGAGGTACTGGAGGCGCTGGTGTTCCATCTTCTCTTTTATCCCATCTAAAGAAATCCCATATTTGTCTCCTAATAAACCTCACCTTATCTTTTATTCTTTTGAGTTGGTGTCTACGAAAAGATCTATCACGCCTCATATTTAGACTCCATTTAAAAATACGTTGGGGCGCTGAGCGCCCCAGCGTAAAAGTTATAGTTTATAGTAAGCTTGCTGTTAATTCATCTAAATTAACTTCCTTCTTTTCAGCCTTATCAGGAACAATTACAATCTCATAATTGTCTGATTTAATAGCGAAACGGCAAGTTATATTCCCAGACTTACTCTTCTTTGCTTCTCCTTTTAAAATAGCTCCCACAGGAAACTTAACTAAAAGTTCGGCATGTTGACCTTCTGGAGCCTCTAACATTTTGTCAAAGACCTCTGTTGATAAACTTTTACTTCCAATAATAGTAGCGCTTCCTGTTACTTGTACCTTTTTCATACATACCTCCATGTAATGACTGTCTTATATCGACCTCAATATTATAATGAGTAGGTTTTAAGACAAATAGCCTATAAAAAAACAAATTTTTGAGTCATGAACCTAAATGCGAAAAATTCGAAACTGCCGAACTTACGCGCACAAATTAATTTAAAATTCTAAAACCTCCTGCTGCTATAATTCCTGTAATAGCACCAGCAATCATATAAAGAGCGATTTCAATAACATTATATATTTTTTTCTTCATTTAAATTCTCCAATAATTTATTAATGTTATCTAATGCTGCTTGCATTTTTTTGTAAGCCGAGCAGTTAGCTGTATGAATATTAATTTTAGGAGGTATAAAGCCCATTGTAGCCACTTGATATTCAATCCATATGAGAACATCATATCCTGTTCGTTCTTTAACAGAACTACAATATCCTTGGCCAACAACTAATGGATCAGCTAAATCATGATCTAAGCTAATCTCTTCTATTTCATTTTCTTCCATTAATTTGATTACATCTTCTGGCCATCTAGCTTGGATCCACCCATCAGGAGCTGTCCTTTCATCATCAAGATAAACTTTCATATCATTCCTTTTTATTATGTATTATGCAATTAATATTTTGACACTCCGTGTTTTCGCCCTCATCTTTCTCCGTACTCTTTGTGAGTGCAGATGCCACAAGACCAGTTGGCACAGCAATTATACCCAAACCGACCATCAACATAATAAATGTAAATATTCTACCACCAATCGTTATGGGAAAAACGTCGCCGTATCCAACAGTTGTGAGTGTTGCTACAGCCCACCATAAACTATGAAAAATAGATTGAAAGTTTTTAGGTTGAGCGGCATTTTCAAAATAATATATACCAACCGCAGAAATATATATAACAAACATTGTAATTACCGAAAACAAAATCAACTCTGCTTTTATATCAGTAAAAGCATTTTTAAGTCTTGTTACTGCTTTGGTATACCTAAATAGCTTAAGAGCACGTACTAGTCTAAGCAAACGAAAAATCCTAAGGGACCTTAAATCAAAGCTTTTTGCTAGGTAGAAAGGTAAAATGGCTAACAGATCAATCATACCATAGAAGCTAAATATAAATTTCAATTTGTTTTCTGCTATAACTAATCGTGATAGGTATTCCATTGTAAAGATAATCACAATAACAAGCTCAGTCATCTTTAAAATATAAATAAATTTAGCACTTAAATCAGGCAACGTTTCTACAGAAAAAGAAACCAATGATAAGACGATTAACATTTGTATAAAGATTCCAACTACATGTCCAATTTTTGTGTTGTCATCTAATATGGTTCTCAAAAATTTCATTTTCTACACCCCATATATAATTCGTGTATGTTTATATCACCTTCAGTTACTTTACTTCTTTCTTGAATTTCCTGATCAAGATACATACAAACATAATATTTGTTTTTAATTCTCTGAACTCTTGCCATGTCTTTATTAATAGCTATTGTCATTTTTATACTACATCTATCTAAATAGAATTTTTTATTTACTGTATAGACAGATGTTGAAAAAGCATATCCTATGGTATTATTCCAAATACGACCAATACATGGACCTTTACTACATTCACCACATTTTTTTAACAATAGCATTTCTTTTATTATTTCATTATTACAATGCTGTAATTTTACAATTCTATCTATTGTATTCATTCATGTTTTCCTAAATGCCTACGGTTTTTTCTTTGAGTTTCTTCGCTCCTAAATCTTTTATCCTTTTCCATTTACCACTAATATCATCTGAACCAAGTATAGGAGGATTATTTCCACATTTCCTTTCATATAATAAATAAGATTCTGTATTATAAATATTTTTATTTATTATGCCACTAGCAATAATAGAAAAACTAAATCTGCAACCTCTCATTTTTACTTCTGGAGAATGCAAAGTAAATTTAATAACACCATTAACCCGTTCAATTTTTCCTTTAAACGGCATGGGTCTATTATTTATATTTAATTTGACCGCAGCATCTAATAATCCTTTCCCATGTTCTACCATTGTAATTTTATATATTTTTGTTGGAATTGACCATACTCCATCAATCGGAGTATTTAATGAAGTTAATAAAATAATTGAAAAAATTACACTAAACATATTAAAAATCCTTGTTTATAAATAGTTTGTTTATTTCTTTCTTTAATAAGAGTTTGCCATCAGGATTAAGCCAATAAGTAAAGCCATCATGTGAATCATGCATTGGGATTAAATCTCTTGGATCATCACTTGTATGCAAGACTTTACTATTTGCTTTTTCTTGTTTACAAAGACACCATAAATCTTTATGGGTATCGACATTATAATATCCATCAAGATCTGTTCCCTCAGCTGATGTAAATTCTTCTATCTTTTTAATATCAACTTCAAGAGGAATATTAATGGTTTCTCCTATACGATCATATACTTCAAGAGATGTTGTATTATAAAGAGTAATGCAAGATCCTTGTTGTTTTCTATAAGCTCCCGTAGTTTTGCTGTATTCGGAAATTTGTACCCGAACAATATAAATTGATTTGCTTATCTTTTTAAATTCTTTCTTTAATGATTTAACTAAGTTAATAATATCATAAGCCTTACGACCATGAATCGTGTGCGTTTTACTGCCTTTCATAAATTGTCCATCAATATATTGAGAGATCTGTATAACAGTTTTAATTTCACTGTCTAAAGCAGTTATCTCCGCACTGTCATTTTTTGTCATAATCATTCTCCTTTAAATATGAACAGCTTTTTATCCAACCATTTACTTTATTTTTATCCATAATGCATTTTAAAACAATTTTATCTCTGTCGGTGATGACAATATTTTTACGGACTTTTACATGCATAGCATCATCAATATCATCAGAATGTGGTAGACCAATTACATGTCCAATTTCATGCAGAACAATTGAAAAGAATTTATATTTCTCTGTAATAAAAACATCAGATTTTAAATGCTTTCCTCCAAAAGTAATCCCCATGCACTTTTCTTTTTTATATTCACAATTATACTTTAAAGCTAATTTCTTTCCCCATCCACTCTCGGCATTATAGATGGTATTAAATTTATCTTCAAAGTAGGTTTTACTTTCGTCTCCTATATTTTGATATATTAATTCAAAACATATTTTTCTATTTGATGCCATATACCATTCAACAATAGCTTTTTTAATTTCACTTTTTTCATTTAGAGAAAAACTATTATCCACTCTAATAAGAATTGTGTGTGGACATTTTGCTTGTGATTCTACGCTAATAAGCGTTATTAATATTATAATCCATTTCATTTTTTATTTTTCCTTGGAGGATCTGCCAGGATTTGAGCCTGGATCCCTCGTATTTGAGTGCTTGCTTAGCTACAGACCCCGTATAATAGTTTACTATCATACTTAGATATTAATCATTCGATTTTATTCTTGCAATTACAATTTCAGATATTGCTTTATAAAATCTTTTATTACTTAATTTATACAATGATTTTTTAACTTCATCATACAACGTATTTGTATTCATTTGTGAATAATTTATTTTAAGATGAATGGATAAATAATATAATATTCTATTTGGCGAATTCTCTATAACATTTTCAATGACAGTATATCTAGAATAAGTCTTGAGTTTTATGATACTTTTTACATTCTCTGGAGATATAAATATTTCTATGTTGTCAAGATAATCACCGTCGTAAACCATCTCTTTTAGCCAGTCATAATCATGATCGTATAAGTCTTGAAAACTCCACATATTTTTATCCGGGTCATCAAAAATCAATGCAGCGCCCGTTAAATCTATATCCCACCCTAACACATCATTTGCTGAAAATAATGGTGCTTTCATTTGTTGAGGGTTGCCTGCTACTTTAACTAAATGAAAATCATCAATACAAAATCCAAATAAGTTATTGAATTTATCTACTGTTACAAACATAATAATCTCCTAGTCGTCACTGCCACCACCAAAATCAGAACCACCACCCGAATCATAACTGCTACTGGAATAAGAACTACTTGGCTCGGGGGCACTATAGCTAGGTTCAGGAGCACTATAACTACTGGGTTCAGGAGAGCTATATCTTTCTGGTTCTGGTTCCTCAAATCCTGTGCTAAAATTTTCGCTTTTGCTTTCCGGGGCGATTGTTTCTGATGGAGACACATATTCTGGTTCTGAAGTAGTGGTTGCTAACACCTGTTCTCGTAATTGTTCAAGATCTCGCGATGATGAATTAAACTCTGGCTCAATCTCAGAAGTCAGTGTGACTGCTTCTGAATCATCCACCTCATCATACAATGATACATCTGTATTAAATATCTCTTCTTCTGTATAATAATCTACCATCAAATCATGAATGATGAGGCCAGCAAAAAACATATCAGTAATATCAACACCATCGTCATCATAGTAACAATACTCACCCGATTTGAGACCACGTTTAATTTTGGTTAAATGAATTGGAGTGTTTGTTTCTCTGCTGTAAATTCGTTTCTCTTCATCGTTCATTTTTAGCATGTGATCTTCTTCACGCTGACGATGTAATGCAAGAGCACATGCTATACATATAGCTGAACCCAGCCACATCAAAAGTGACAGACCAAAATTTGATCCGACAAAAGCTATACCAATAATAACAAATGCTAATGCTCCTAGAATACTTCCTGTAAGTTTCATTTCTTTCTCCTTGTTAATTGATTGTTGTTTTTAAAATATACTCTTTAAGTTATTTAAATCTTCTTTAATTTTCACCACGTCCGACGTTTAAACAAAGATGTGACATATCAGATGATATGGTTGATTCCATTCCATCACGAAAAGCTTCTCCCATTCCATTTATGAAACGACATTCTATGACAAGTTTTAAATCAGTTTCATTATCTAATAGATATTTGTTATGAATTAAAACCTTGGCGAGTTCTTCTGCTAATTTCTCGGCCTTTTTCATATATTTCATTCGTTAACTCCTACATAAATGCATGAAAGGTTGCTCCAAACACTAACAATATAATTGCCGTAGCTATTGAAACAAAAATTTCCTGTCTAATACTACTATCGTTATCGTTATTATTTATGCGCTGATGTGTTAGCATTGATACAACCAATGAAATACCTAAAGCGTGTGCAACACCAATTGCTGGAACTCCAAGTGGTACAACAAACCATCCCCAAAATAATTTTAACAATAAGCCATGAATAATTGTCAAAACTGGTGATAGAATTAATCCAATTATTATTTCCACATTATCCTCCTATAACTGTTGCTGGTAAATTTCCACGCATGTCTCCGATTTGCCCCGAACCAAGATGACGCCGCTTTCTCAAAGGTCTCAATGGATATTTTGAAAATCCAGTTTTGCCCTTTGTTTGGAATCCCATCTGTCGTTTCTTTCTGGCTTTTGGTCCGGGAAATGAAAAGATGTTGAACTCCTCTCCGCTTGATTTCTTTACTCTAAATTTTTTCTGAGAACTTTTCTTTTGTCTCCTCCCTTGATGATTTTCTTTTGGTCCAAACCGCAAATAATTTGCCCTCTTGCGAGCACTCTTTTGTTCTCTACGGTCTTTCTTATTGCTGCTTTTTGATTTTTTACTCATAAATAACCTTCTTTCTCAAAAAAGTTTATATAAGATGATACGCGTTTTTGTATTTTTACATACCATCTCTGCCTGTTCAGGGCATTTATTTAATAAAAAAGGTTCCCGCCTGCTCGGGAACCCTAGGTGTTTAATTTTGTTTCAGATTAACTTCATCATTGACGTCGTCACATGCTTTGAAAAACATGGCTCGATCAAATGCCATTTCTAATACATAATTATCTCTTAAACAATTGCATGAAAGCCACTTGTTATATTTTGCTTTTTTATTATAATCTCCGTCTTTATAACCATTTGCTTGACATGCCATTTTACACGTATCAACTAAACATTCCTCTTTATTTTTCCCTATACTATTATCATCATCTTTATTAAACATAAATAAAACAGTAGGAAGTGCCATAAGTATAAGAAATGATAGTACAAAATAAAATTTGTTCATTAATATTCCTCAATAGCTAGTGCTGTATATTTTTCAAGAACTTTAAATATATCTGTGTGAAATGAACTTTCATCTCCTTCGGTAATTTGCCAACCTCCATCTACTCTTAATAATGAAAAGTCATCTGTATTTAATTTAACATTTGTTTTAATATCACGATACGGATTAGAAACTTTGTAATTTATAGTCTTTCCATTACAATTATTTACTTCCGTTTTTTTGTGAGAGTTCCACATTGTTATTTTCCTTGTGATGGATTCCAAATGCAAAGGTGTCTCTTTAATTTGCCAATTTTAAATTCGCTCCAACCAGATGGAGTATCCTTTCCATGTCGCCAATTTTTCCTGGCATGGCTTTTTGATCTAAAAGATCCCAACTTAACTAGCAGATCAAAGATGGTAATTGTGGGAGGAAACCGTGTGACCATTTCTACTTGACAATTGGAACAACCCTTACACTTATGTTCCAGTGGGCCAAAAAGAGTTTCCTCATCACTTTCATGTACATTGCCATTTTCTATAATGACATTTAAAAAGTCCATCAGTCACCTGTTAGTGCATTCTGATTGCGCCGATTACAAGATTCGTAAAAATAATTTGTGATATTACAATTACAGTCTGGACATTTATACATATCATTTTCATACAAAAGTTTAACAATAATTTCTCTTTTTCCTGGAGCACCTATATTCCAATCTCTCAAATCTGTTCCACAATAAACACAATAGTGTGGAATAGAAAATTGGTGCCAGTCAACACCATAACACTCAACCATTTTTAAAGGTGTGAATGCTCCATTAAATCCCGAACTAGGATAAACGCCACGATCAACAAGTTCATCTACATAGAATTGCATACGTTTTCTGTCCGAATCACCAAATTTTAATCTCTCTTTATGAAGAAGTATAAGTAATTCAATATTTGATTCTTTCAATGGTTTCTCCTAATTAATGAATTGCTTTTTTCCTAACTGGTTTTCTTTGGCTCTCTTTACCTGAGCATTTATAACATCAAGTTTGTCTTTGGTTACTTCAAGTTTGTCTTTGGCTTCTACCATTTGTTTTGCAGCTATTGCAACTCTATCTTTGGCCTCAACAAGTTTTTTCGCAGATTTACTCATATTATCTAAACTATTACACAAACTCTGTAAAGTTTCATTGAGTTTCTCTTTTGTATTTCTAGTTCTTTCTGCGCTGGCAGCGATCTCTTTTTCATTTTTCTGTAGACACTCTATGAGACCTTTGAATTGCTCTTTTTCTTTTGGGCTGAGCTTATCTACCAAATCTTGAATCTTCATTGTTTTTGTCATTGTTTTTCTCCTGACCTGATATTTATACAAGAATTTAATCTATTAACCTTACTAATTAAAATAGAAGTAGAGTTAGGTTCATCAATATCTGGAATAATCACAACCTCAGATTTTGATTCTCCTCTGGCCACTTCATTCTCTCTGCCTTCAAAATCTTGATTGCGAAAAATCTTTCCATTCAATGGTAATAAAGCTTCTGCAATCTTAACAAAAGAATCTAAATTATCCTGTATGTAGCAAAATGTTATATGCTTGTTGGAATCAATTAACATAACTCGTTGAAATTCACTAAGAACTGGTCTGTTTGGTCCTTTATATTCTTTGACATGTCTGTCACTATCAACACCTATTACCAACACATCACATAAACGTCTGCATCTTTCTAGGTATCGAAGATGATAGTCATGAAAAAGATCAAAGGTTCCAGAGGTTAATCCAACAACTTTATTCTCTTCAAAACAATAAAGTTGAGCAGCTCTCATCGCTTTTTTGTCATATGGATTTATTATCATTGTTACCTCTTGCTACCAATAATTATACAAATATATTGATCTACAATTGAATCGTCTTCAACAAATATGAACGCTGGTTTATTTGTGTGGGGATTTATGGCAGTTCCCTTAATGGTGTTTATTTGAAATCCAGACTTAAAAGGTTTATTTGATTTTTTTCTCACTCTAGTCATCTTATTATTCTTCTTTCTTTTAACATGCGATAAAGTATCTGATAAAGAGCAGCCGGTCTCCTTTTTTTATCTATTTTTAATAAATGCCTACCTATTGTACTCGGTTTACATTCTAGATGTTTAGCTAATTTTTTATCAATTTTCCAAGATTCATAGAAACAAATCCATTCAGTTATTCTTAGCCAACTCGCGCCCTTAAGAAACTTTTTGCAATTGTTCTGATTTAACTCGCAACGCCCATCAAATAATCGTGTAAATCTATTTTGATAGTAACCACATACATAACCTACTCTTTTTAAATGGCGTAATGTTATTTGGTTCTTTGCCTTTCCATTAATCATTTTTATATATCCTTTCCTGTATTTAAATAAAATTTATTATTTAGTTTACATTATGCTGTTATATAGTTAAGTATAAAATAAGAATATTATTTTAAACCAAATTAATAAATGGAGCAAATAGACTTGTCTTTAATAATACGAAAAGCTTTTAAATTTAGGTTAAAACCAAACAACCAGCAAGTTGAAATGTTTACCAAATTTGCTGGGTGCTCTAGATTTGTTTGGAATAAAGCTTTATCCAAAATTAAACAAAGACTTAATTTTCATACAAGATATCCAGGCTATAATTATACTTGCAAATTGCTTACCTCCTGGAAAAAAGAACCTTGGCTTTTGTTTTTAAAAAAAGCTAATTCTCAATCTCTTCAACAATCTTTAAAAGATTTAGATAGGGCTGTTTGGGATGCTTTAAAAAAATCTAAAGGATTTCCAAAATTTAAAAAGAAAAATTGTGGAGATTCTTTTAGATGTCCTCAAAACTTTAAATTCAATAGTAATAGAGTTTATCTTCCTAAAATAGGTTGGGTTAAATTTAAAAAATCACGTGAGATTATCGGAACTCCTAAGAATATTACAGTTTCTAAAAGAAACAACCATTGGTATATATCAATTCAGACTGAAAACGAAGTTCCAATTCCAATTCACCCTTCTAAATCTTTCGTAGGAATTGATGTTGGAATAACAAGATTTGCCACATTATCAACTGGAGAGTTTTTTCAACCATTAAACAGCTTTAAAAAATTTGAGAAGAAGTTAGCAAGATCTCAAAGAAATTTATCGCGAAAGAAAAAAGGTTCTTCAAACAGAAGTAAACAAAAATTAAAAGTAGCCAAGATCCACGAGAAAATAACAAACATGCGAAATGATTATCTTCATAAGCTTTCAACAACCATTTGCAAAAACCACGCAGTGGTTGTTGTAGAAGCTTTGAAGATTAAATCGATGACCGCATCTCGTAATAGAATCTTAAACAAAGCTATCTTAGATCAGGGTTGGGGAGAATTTAGGCGGCAACTAAAATACAAACTAGAGTGGACCGGAGGCCAACTTATTCAAGTTAACCCCCGGTTTACTAGTCAGACTTGTTCTGAATGTGGTTGTATTGACCCGAACAACCGAAAAACTCAAACAGATTTTATCTGCCAAAATTGTAATTTTAAGATAAATGCTGATTTTAATGCAGCATTAAACATATTAAGGGCGGGGCACGCCCAGTTAGCCTGTGGAGAAGAAACATTTGGTTTCTCTGAGAAGCAGGAACCACCTCAAACTATTTGGGAATTCTTTATTTTAAATAAAGATGGGTGTCACCATAATACGCAACACATTAATCCAAATGCTGCCATATCGTAGTACGGATCATACGGGTCGTAGTAACCGTACGGAACATAATCGTAACATGGATCATGCCATACCGAATCTTCTACCGTTTCCTCTACAGTTTCTTGAACAACAGACCCTTCAGGCATGGAAAAATCTAAGACTGCTCCGCACCCTCTGCACTGATGATCTCCAGTACCAACATCTGCTTTACAATTAGGACACTCATACAAGTCACCCTCAGGTTCTGGTGGATTAAATGAAGCACCGCAGTCAGGATTAGGACAAATTGTCAAAGCTTGACCTTCAGCATTCATTTCAAAAACTGCCATAGGAATTCCACATTCACTGCACTCACAACCATCTCTTTTACGCTGCTCTAACATGCCGGAAGTATAGATATCTTTCATCATGCCAGAAGCAATAGCACGGTCATCATTTAGTGACGTCCAAGGATAAGCTGTGTTTACAACCTCTTCTACAAAATTAAAGAACTTTCCAAGCTTTAAGTCAAACCATATATCACCTTTAAGTTCTCCGTCAGATAGCATTTGAAAAAATACTAATCTATGGGGACTAAGTTCGCCACCTACCCAATCCTCAGAATTTTTCATTTCATTCTGTAAATATGAAATCATAGCTATTCGTAAGTCTTGCGTATTCAACTCTTCTCTACAGGCTTTATGCTCTGGGTCTTGAAAGCGTGGGTCATAACAATGGTCAAACACATTGATCCCATCTTCACTTACATCTTCAGGTAAATCCTGACACAGATTTAAATTTCCAAAGATTTCAAACTTCAAGAGCTGATCATATACTTGTACCATTTTATTACGAAGCTCCACTGCTTTTTCAGTTGGCTCCCATAATAGCTGACCTTTAGATACACAAATTAAATCTTCATTAAACAACACCTGGAGTTTATCTTCAATGAAAGAATAATCAGTGCTGTCCGTATTAATTGGAATTTGATCTTTGCACTCTAACATGCGGTAAATAATAGTTAATCCTGTAAGTTCATCTTTCCAATCTTTAGCAACAAGATCTTTCTTTTTCCATTGCGTAATAGTACTCATTTAATCACCTAATGGCATTGACATTGTTGAGTTCGTGCATCTAATACTTTAATAGCCTCAATGAGTACAGGAACAAGACCGGCATAATCAACTAAATATCCACCTTTATCTTTTGATACCACTTCTGGCACAACTTTCTTTACTTCTTGTGCAAGTACTCCAACATGCTGTTTTGTAAGCTGAAGGTTAGAATCGCATTTACTATCTTTCCAAGTAAATGTAACACCACTAATAGCCTTTACCTTATCCAAAGAATCATATATTGGCCCAGTAATATTTTTAAGTGTTGCATCACTTTTCCTGGAACGACCGCCACCAAAAGAAGAACGGCTACGGCTACGTGATCCACCACCCCAAGAACGACTACGGCTTTTGCCACTGCTTCCACCCCAAGATTTACTACGACTAGGTTTACTACTTCCACCCCAAGAACGCTTTGGTTTGCTTGACCGGCTACCCCATGAGGATTTACGATTAGATTTACCACTTCTTGTACTAAACTTTTTGCTGTTTCCTGAACGATTGCTAAACTTGCTGCCACTTCCTATCTTACTCTTAAAACGGGATGGAACCTTCTTGGCAGATTTAATGTTATAATTGCTTGGCCGAGATGCCTTTCGTACAGGAGAAACCTTCGTCTGTGAACGGTAGGTTGTTCTAGTTGATCTTAATTGACCCGAAGAGTAAACAGATCGCGGGCTATAATAAGATCGATAGAACATTGGACGATAATATAATGGACGATGGGCAGAATACATCCACATTAAAAACATACCTTGGCCAAATGTCAATCCGGGCTGGCGGTATGAATAATAATGGTTGTTGTATCCATTGACATAGTTAGGATACCCACCACTTACTTCAACCTGATTTGATTGAACATTCTTCTTAAAACTAATAGACGCTACCGTCGTAGCTTCACTTTCTTTCTTCGTGCTGGACGGCAAAGCTAATAAATCTAAAGAGATAGCTCCACCGCTACCACCACGATTTTCTTTGACGATGATGTAATCGATTTTTCCATCTTTGTCGATATCGACATTGTTAATTCCGCTTGTCGTGTTGATCGCTTTTTCCAATTCTTTTGCGCCATCAACCTTATTGCTTTTAATCATGCCAACAATTGTTTGAAGGTCAAGATCTTTAGCATCCATAAGATGGGATTGAGTATTCGTGGATGTCGTTGTGTGAGTTGTAGACCTTGTATGTCTTCGTTCACAACCTACAGCTAAAAGCAATACCATACTCAGAAACATTAATTTTTTCATTCTTCTTTCTCCGTTGTTTGTGTTTAACAATAAATTGACCAAAACGCATAAGCTAATAGATATGATATTGATATAAATAATATAATAGTTCCCATGGATACTAAAATTATTACTATGTACTTTTTAAGCCAATTTTCTACTTTAAATAAAAAAGGCTCAGAATGCTCCAATTTACGTTTTAATTTTGCCGCTTTCCATGCAGCGGCTTCCTCCTTATACCACGGTTGCTTTCGTTCGTCAAGCTTTTCTTTAATGAGTTCAGGAATAAATGAAGATCCATAAATAATAAATCCTAAAAGATACCAAAATGTAACTAATAATAAAATTCCAAACCCACCAACACCGATTAAATTTAAAACTCCAAAATCAGAACTGCATCCTTTGCTTGCCATTGATCCATAAAGCATAAGTGATACTGGAATCATTGCGCAAATTAAGCCAAGAAAAATAGATAATACAGAACGAATTCTTGTTTCCTTATCCTTAACTGCTTTAACGATATTATCAATTAAGAATTCTTTATTTTCACCCATTTTTTTTCCTTTTAACCTCAAGAGGTTTATTGATTTGACATGGTTTTATTCTTATAAGATTTATATTTTCTTTAACAGTTGCAGCTGGAATATTTTTATGACAAAATGAAGCGAGTTTTTGAGTAATTTTTGTTGATCGGTTAAAGGAGTTAATGATAAATGAATCTACCATGTGATTTCCTTTTTCCGACAATTGAGCTGCTGTTAATAATTGTTCAGCTATATTGCGTACTTCTTCAACACACTCATATAACGATTTTCTTTCTTTATCATTTAATTTCATTTTCTTCTCCTATGCAAAATGCCTATCACTTGGCACGATAACGTTTACGCTCTAGGGGCTCAACATTCCCTTTATAAGCAACGACTTTCTCTACTAGCCTCAAGCTGATTCGCGATGAAAGCGGGAACACATGAAATATTACTTTAGTTAATCAGAATAAAGTATTTATTTCAACAACTTCCTTGAACCGCGAGACCAAGTCATCTAAACTCAGAGTATTACAACCTATTCGCCCAAGTTTCGAATGAAAGAAATTCGGTTAAATAAATAACTATTTTGTTGTCGCACTCGCTTTCATATGTTGTGCAATTTCTGGTACTCCAAAGTTTACAGGGCGATCTTCTAGAAAAGCATTTGCGTGTTCTTCACTTGCAAACACTTTTCTTCTGCCATCAGGATATATTAAGTTTACTTGATATAGAGAAAGTATTTTTTCTTTTTTTACAATGTACATTCCAGTTTTCTGTCTCTTCATAATCGGCTTCATATCGCCTCCTTTTATAGTTTTAATACCAATTCACCTTATCGTCAAGAAAGTGCAACACAAGCTCTCCTGTGGCCTCTCATGGACAAATTAATAGCTACATCTTAAACGTATTGCAGACGAACACCAATTTGGAAATTTCTCTCATGCAGTTACACCCACTACCACAATCTCCGCCACTACAATTTTTTTCGGAACTGCCACTTTCAGAGCCGCCCCACGGAGCCCTACTACTTGATGTTTTTTCTGCTTCTGGCTTTTTGTAACAATCAAACGGATTATCATTAACTTTTTCAACCAAAAGATACATAATATTACCAACTTGCCAACAACTACCAAGACGTCCACCCTTACTCCACTGAACGGCTTCTTCTTGTGTATAGAATGTACGATCTCCCAGCTTTCTAACAAATTGATTTCCAAATTCTTTAATGGTTAAATATACAACTTTACTCTTATCAAAGTTTCCAATCTCAAATTTTGCCAAGACGTATATTTTTGGCTTCAACACTTCATTATGTTGTTTTTTTGATTCTGACATTATTCTATCCTCCTGCTTTTGTAAAGACACCGTTAAATTGATCGATCCGTGCTACTCCAGTAAACATTTCATTACAAGCTAAACATTTAATTCGATCACCATTTTTTGGCTTATTAAATTTATTTTTATATTTGTCACGCAATTCTATATGTTCTTCCATGACACACTCATCATAAAAAATGTCATCTGCTAATTTCAAAACACTCTTTTTGCATTTAGGACACTTAATATGTGATCCTTTTATTAAATAGGGCTGCTCGTTTGGCATTTACTTCACCTTTAAAATCGCTCGTTGTGGACCTCCATCAGGAATAATGCTAAGAAATTCTGTCATACAATATGGACAACACGCTGTGTCACCATCTTTTGGTGGTTTACATTTTATAACATATTTAGGTTGAAGTTCAAATTGTTCTGCTTTTAAATGATCATTAGTATATATATCTTTTGTGAATTTTAAAATATTTTTATGACATTTGGAACATGTTATCGGCGTCCCCTTTAGAAAATATAGAACTCCTCTAAATTTCCATGTTACATTATTATCCCATTCATTCCAAATAGCTATATCATTTAATATATATAACATAGAAAAACTAAGAATTATACTCATAATTATTATACTAATATATACAAAATAATCAATAGGCAGATTAAATATATAATCAGTTATTAATAATGAAATAGCTATTGTAAATATAAATGATGAAATTGAATAGATGATAGATAAAGCAATTAATGTTATGGTTTTCATTGATTACCTTGTAACGTTTCTAACCTAAACGTATTTTGACACTGTGGACAATATAATTTATGCTCGGTTTTCCTTTGAATTTTAACTTCATGATCACACCGAGGACACCAAAGTTCTCTTTGGTAACGGCATTCTTCGCATTCGCCAATATCATTAAATTCTTTTTCACCACATTTTGGACAAGCATCCGGATCAAACGATTCTGCTTTTGTCTCTTCTAGTGGCCATTCGCCTTGGATTTGTCCACACTCTAAACAGTAGTCTATCTCTACATCATCACCTCCACCAATACCCATGTCTCCTGGAACATAATCACTCTTATCATAATCATTAATAGCTACATTGCAGCAATCTACACAATGAGCCATAAGACTAACGACTCTTTTTGAGTTACATTTTTGACATACCATTATTCTTTTTCCAGATCAGCTAAATGTTTTTGAACCATTAATAGGGCTTTTTCTTCTAATCCTGGAACATTTTTATTTTCTTTAATAAGTCTGTCAACTCTAAATGATGCTGATTTATAATCGTAATTCGATAATAATATTTCTATGTGTGTCAATACTGCATGTGTAATATGTTCGTGACAAAATTGTATTTCTTTTTTACCCCATTTGACAACTTTTATTACTCCATATATTATTAATAAAGCTATAATTAAACCAATAATATAAAATATCATTTTCTTCTCCTGAAAATTAGTATTTCAGATGGGAATTGAACCCATAAAATATCACCATAAAATACTAAAATAAAATAATAGATAGTTAGGATTATTCCTAGACCAGATCCTAACTACCTATTATAAAAAGCCTATTAATATCTGCTGGCTCAAAACCTCACGGGTCCTATACGTGGCCTGTCACCAAACTGAAGAAGACCGCGAACTTCTTTCAGGGTCATCCACATCACTATTAACTATCCTAGGAGACAGATAATAACTAACTCATCTAACCTCAGAGTAGGTCTTTTGTTTTTAGGATACGGTTGCAATAACTAATTACCTTTAGGCACAAAATAGCCTATTCGGTTCCTTCCATCTTAGCTGCTTCTTCTTGAGGAGCAACGTCAGTTTGAGGAACAACATCGGTTTGAGGAGCAGCACCAGCTTGATTCAAATCACTCTGTATTTGATTTAAAAGCTTACCAAGTTCTTTTTCAAACTTGGCTTCTTGTTTGTTAAATTCCTTTCTAGCTTTTTCCATAGCATTAGAAATCTTAAAAGCCTCTGCAAACAAAGTCTTAGCTTTTTCTTTAGCTTCTTTAGCACGCTCTTCTTGAGCTTCTGCTACAACTTCTTTAAAAATATCACTAGAAATTGGAGGTTTTTTGTTTGGGTTAAAACCAGCCATTTGAATTAATTTCTCAGAATTACTAGACATTTATAATCTCCTTTTCTTAATGTCTCCATTAAGGATGTTTGGGATCTCATCAAGACCCTTTCTAATTTGCTTAGAAGTATTAGCTATTGTTGCTGCCTCACGAACAATCGCTTGAATAGCCAATAAAGTAGTTTCTAATTCTAACATACAATTTGTTTCCACAGCCATTCTTTGGTTTTTAAGATTATTATACATGTGTCTTAACACCTCTCTATTTTTGTCATCAGAAAATCTTCGCATTCTAGAATTAAATAGTTTGAATTTTCCCCTAAATATTTCTCTAATAGCACCATGTAAAATATCTGTACTTCGTGAAATTCTTCTCATATTTGTAAAGACTTCACCGTCAACTTCATCATGCGTTTTTTTATGAATATTTTTAATGCTATCCAATGACTCTTTAGTTGAATTGTAAAACCAAATTAAATCATTATTACATAGATTATCGTACATCATTCCTCACTTGATTTAAATTTGTCATCTTCAAAAGATATTTCTAAATCAGGTCCTACATCTGGTTTTGGAACAGCTAAAGCCTTAACCGTTACTTTTCCACTTTTAACATTTTCAAAAGCAATACCCTTATCACTCTCTTCGGTCTCAATGCTACCAAAAATGTCTTTTAGGTTTTGACGAATCTCTGGACCCATTCCACAAGTGCAAGAATCCATCCCAACTAGTGCAGCAATAAGCATAATGAGTAATACTATAATAATTAACCTAAGCATCTTCTTCTCCTTGATCAATTTTCTCTCGGCAAGAATTTTTATTAATTTCTTTCTTTCTATCTGTATGTGCACCAGAACCACCATGCTGAAAGGCAGCCACAGCAGCATCATTACGTATCCTAAGTTTCCTTTTCCTGTTTCTCCTCTTCCTCTTCTTTCGTTTTCGTTTCACCATTGAATTCCTCACATATAAAAATTGGGATAGCAGCATCTAATTCTTCTTCAATAGTATCATTAACTTTACAATGATAAAGGTTTAATGAAGCCGCCATCTCATTTTCTGCTTCTTCGGCTTCTCCTCCTACCAATTTTCCTTCACACTTGAGATCAAATTTATCATAGCAATTCATTCTTCGCTTTGCCCAATCAGGAACTAAACCTTGAACAGAAATGCCCCATCCATTTGTTATGAGATTTCTAGCTTTCTCCTCATTTATTTCGTCAACATCGTAACCATTAAAAATCACCCAATCCCAATTATCTTGATCACCAATGTATATTGTCATTTCTCCGTACTTGATATACATCAACCATCTATTTGGAATTCTAATACCCATAGATTCCTTTTGATGACATACATATCTTTCTGTTTTTAAATCATTAGTAATTATATCTTTCAATATCTTCTCCAAGGTTCAGGGGATTAGTCCTCGTGCCATTTGCCTTTGTAAAAATATCTAGATTTACCATCCCATATGCTGGGTTTATTATTTACATCATGCTTTTTTATTATTTTTCCGCAGCCAGTACACATAATTGCATCTGGCGTATCTTCTTTTTGAAATTTAAATCCGCAGTATTCACACTTAAATTTTCTAATCATTTAACTAAAACCTTTCCAACACTCTTAACCTTTCTTACCACCTCATCTGCCTGACTCTGATTGTCTTGATATAATGTGTAAGCACCAAAGGCAGCTAAAGCCACTACTAATAAAACGATTACTTTAGTAAACCAGGATCTTCCACGATATGCCATTTTCTTATCTCCTTGATGTTGTTGTATAATATGATGATTGTATTTTGTTTAACTTGTTGCGAGTATTAATGAAAACACAATAAGCTTGTGCACAAATCTGTCTCGCTTCTTTTAAACCCATTCCTGACGATTTTCCCATTATGAGTTCGGCCTCTTTTTTAGCAGCTTTTTCAAACACTTCCTCATCTTTTTCCAATTGAAGAAGCATTTTAACCTCCTCCATTAAATCCTCCTTTTGATACAGCAATCAGTTGCACAACCACTTATCATTATATTATCTCGACGCTTTCCAAGTGCGGTCGAATCACCATAAATCCTAACATATGGTTTTTTTATAATACAACCAATCAATCTGCCAATGGCAAACATCATCTCGCTACCTTCATCTACTGTCTGATTAAATAGAAACTTAGCGCCATGGTTAAATACATCTTTTACCGCTGGAATAAATTGTGAGGGTTTTTTCAAACACTTACACATCCCCCACATATCAATGCTTTGTATCATTAATTTACTCCTTAATAATTATGTTCTTTCCTTCTGTTGTGATGCGAGCACCACCAAATTCATAATATTTATAAGTAATGGGATACTTACCAATATAACTCGGCTTCTCATGCTTAAAGGGTTTCTTTCCCTTGTGGCATTTTAACCATTTATTATCAACAAGATCTTGTAACTCCTTAGTAGTAGCTTTTATTTTATGCAAGTCATCATGTCTATATGGTGCTTTAAGCCCTTTAAATACTTTAAGAATTTTTTTAGCTCTGTCCATATCAACATTCTTTGGGACCTCTGAGATCATTTTATTTTGATGCACGGGATTTAGATACATACGAACCCAAGAACTATTACTGTGTCGAGTAACTTCTAAGATAGCCACATTGGATGGAATATCCGTACTTATTTGACCGGCAGTAGCTTGAGCTGCCATATTGTTCTCAAACATAATTGCAGTAGAGCCACCATACCTGCCTTTCCAACTTCCTTTTGGGCCACTGTTATCAAAAGCAATAACATCAGTCCTGCACCTATCATCATAAGAACATCCGAGTCTACTTACATTTTTTTGAAAGCTAATTTTAATTTCCCATAACTTTTCATTGTATAAGTAATCACGAACATGACCAAAGAAACCTTCTTGAGGTAAATCTTTTGTTCTAGCAAAAGCTTCCATTAATTACTCCTTTTAATTAGAGGGCTATGGGGAGTCGAACCTCCTGCAACAGAGTAGTTGCTATCCAACATTAGCCCTAGTAAGATATTATACTAAAAGTCAAAACTCTTATTCAGCTACTTCCAACCCAAGATCTACAGCCAAAGCATCAGGATCAGGTTTTTTGCTACCAGTTGTTTTAGGAGCTTTTGCATCTTTAAGAATTTTTTCTACACCCTTCATTTTAAAGGCAACTCTTGAAGAAAGACCACCAGCCTTAGAAACATAGGCTTTACCAGTGATAACTACTTCTTCATTGGTGTCTGGATCAATTAGAACTTTCCGGAATGCAACTTCTTGGCCCTCAGGAGCCTCAAGAACTTTTTCCTTAACTGCTGGAGAAAGATCTTTTGAATGAGAAACACTCATGAAACCTGTTAATTGAACTGCGAATGATTTTTTACCTTCTGACATTTAAATTCTCCTACGTCCATTTCGGACTTTTTGAGATATCCCCTTCATCCTTAATGGATAGGCTAGGGTGCAACCTTAATGGCAACATTGCCAATTTCATTAAGATTCTTTTTTATTATTTTGAGAAGCGGCAATTTTACGAGCAAGCTTAGCTCTTTCTTTTACTGCCCCAACTCCTTCACCAAACATACTATCAAGTCGTCTTATCTGTTCTTGTGGCGTTCTTTTATCGGCGACTTCTTGGCGCTCTTTAGAAGAGCGTTTCTTTTCAAACTGATTAGCCTCCCAAGTATCATGAGCATCAGTATGTCTTTCTGATGAATTATGTCGTCTGCTGAACCACCCCTTTGGTTTTGTAGACATTGTTTACCTCCCAATTAAAAATTGTTCATCGGTTTATTATAAATCCATTATTAATTGTGCCATTGCTTCTGGACAGCCGGTTCTGACACAATACATATTAACAGCTTCACCTCTATCATCAACTAAAGCTCTTTTCTCTTCATGATTAAGTATTTCGTATCTGCCTTCATGAATCCTCTTATTCGCACGTCGCTCTTGCTCTGCAAAAACCAAGTCAGATATTTTTTCTAATTCATTGTTTTTCATTCCTTTTAACATGCGATTCAAAAATTTCATAATTTTCTCCTTAAATGTTGTAGTCCAAATTAGATTCTTGATAGAGTATTTTAAAGATTATGTTTATCTGCATCCCTCCATTATGTCAATCGGATTGTCTAAGATATCAACATCGTTGTTGTCATTGTATTCCTCCCAAGTTTCCCACTTATCAATTTTATCAGGGTTTATATCGTCAAAATAAATTGATCTATCTAAAGGGTCGGGATCATTGCTATCTTTCTTGCCATCAACAATTTCACAATAGATTTCGGCTGCATCCTCTAAGCCGACCATGAGCCTACTGATACCACTGACAGCTTCTTGTATATTATTATAACATTTATCTTTGCGAAATCCGCTATCTAAAGAATCTGCATTGATAGATATTCTACCTAACAATCCCTCTACTTCTTCGCGGATATCTCCAGGTCTTTTAATTAACATTTACTTTCTCCATTTAATTTATCTAAGAGACGCCAAATTGGAATATCTCTACAAAATCCATAATTACATTTTTTGCCAGTATCTTCAAAGATTCCTGAAAGAAGGAATGATGCAAGATATTTAGAACCATAACTATTATTATAAAGATTATGATTTATAACAAATTCGTTTTTTTCTAACCCAACTTGTTCAATATTGGAACTAGAATGACCATGGAGATTAACACTAAGATTGGCAAACGATATACCATCTTCACATATAATGTCTACACAAACATTACCTCCACTAATATATGATCCAACCTCAATAATCATTGTTTCGGAACCAACCAGTATTTTTCCATATTCTTTCATTATGCATTTTCCTTAATAACTTTGGCAATTAATACATCTGATCTATAATATGCAACGCATTGATCACTATTCCATCCACTTTTACCAAGCCGCATATTAGAAACTTCAACTGCACCGGGCAACGTACTAAAACCTAAATAATTTTCACACCTAACCTCTGCCACCCTGATTCCATTTGGCATGGTGTAGAAGCTATTGACAGGGATATCATTAATTGGTTTAGCTTTCATTATATCTCCTTATCCCATACTTCGGAAGAAATGAATTAAGTAATTTTAGTTCATCCTTGGTTCTAATTTTTTTCTTCATGCGTCTAAACATCTCTTTTTTAATTTCTTTCTCCTGAAATGGAGAAGGGATTTTGTAACTCTCAGAGAGAAGATCCACACTATCTTGAGCGATTGCATCCGATGCCGCAAAAACCAAAATGACTAACATTATATATCTTATCATTTTTTATCTCCATTAGCTATTTTTTCTATTAAGCCAATATTAATGCTGTGTTGAATGCATGACCAAACTGACTCTGCTATTGGAGGGCTAAAATGTTTGCACTTAACAAACCAATTAACATCTCCATCCGCAATCAATTTAAATGGGGTCTGTCCTGTAGGCTCAATCAATTTCAGCGTGTCTCCAATTTCATATTCTACTGCTGCTAATGTGCTAAATGGTTTAATGACTTTATAAATATCTCCAGATTTTAAATGACTTTGATCAGGAATGCCTAACATTTATCTCTCCAAATTTGTTGTCTTTCCCCACGTTTAACACAACCATATTATTCTTGGAGGAAAGAAGATCATAACACTATAATATATTTCAATAAAACTGTTTATAAGTTTATCTTAATTCTTTGATTCCTTCAGGATTCGCACAAAAAAGACGAGTGTTTGGATGTTCATTAAAAATTACACTTTTAGCCATACTAGTCCAGGCGAAGGATATACAGGCAACAATTTGAAATTTATTAAAAAGCCCCTCACCATTTAGATCCATAATGCCATCAACTGAATTCATTAAATCTTTTCCATCTGCTAAAAAATCATCAATAATCATAACTTTGTGATATAACTTTTCAGTTCCTAATCGCTTATCTTCTAGATAATTTTTTCTATCAAATAGAAAAACATCAATTGGTTGAGTTGTTTTTGCCGCTCTCATAAAGCATCCAAGAGAAATGATGGCCCCATGTGCCGTAGTACTAGCCACAGTATCAATTTTCAATCGTAAACAGAGGTTGTAAATATTATCTACAATCTTTAATATTTGTTTTGGATCATACATGTTTTTATCCTTATAGTAAATTTTTAATGAGAAAAAACACGCCTATGACTTGAGCCAAGACAACAGTGCCAAGCTCACACCTCTCATTAAACGAAATGGTTTTCCAATCCAGAAACATATGATATGAAAAAGCTATTATGAAAAAAGAAAATATAATGCTCAGTATAATGTTGATCATATTTGTAACCCAGAACAGTATAATAAAAACCACCTATAATCTGTAGAATTAATTCTTAATTTACTACAAAAATTATGAAGTTTGATGTGACCATCAGCCTTTCTACTGACATACTCATCACCACAAGTATTCTCAGAATTAAAAGGTGTTTCAACTTTTGTTTTATCCACCACAATATAACGGTAATTTTCTTGCAACACATCCATAGAAAAATGACGTTCTATTGTGCAGCCATTATTTTTTCCATGCGGGGGCTCACCATACAATGTATCTGGATGGAGGTCGCCACTTTTTACTATCAGTTGGGCTCCACAAGTTGTGCAAAAATGTCCTTGGGCTGTCACATTGCAACGAGTACAATATTTTCTATCTCTCGTTCTCTCTTTAATTTCTTTATATTGATCATCTGTTATTTTAATGCCATAAAATAATACTGCATAAAATATGGTACTCATTGATGTTTTCCTTTTTTTTTACGAAAAAATTCAGTTTTTTGAATGTCTATTCTAGACGCATTGCAATAATACATGAAATAAAAATTAGACTAATGATTCTAAATGTTTAATTACAACATCTCTTCGGACGATTTCAGCTTCCCAGTCAAGATATTGAAAGCCACAATCATTACAAGATTTTAATGGAACCTTTGCAGTAAGTTCAACCTTATCTTTGATTCCATATTTAAACTTATGATTATAAGTAGTTACAAAGGTATCTCTTGATTCGCACTGAGGACAAATGTCTCCCAACACATTCAATATTTTTGGTGGCACTCTTTTCCTCCTGTAGATGTTTATTGAATCCGCATATATTATAACAGCTTGATCTTTCTGCCCTGCAATCGTCAAGACATAATGAAAGATTATGTTCTTTTTCGCAAATATCACCGCACGTTTTGTATATTATATTACAATCTATAGTGCAGACATCATCTCGGACATCTGTAAGTCCAAGAATTAATAAGATTATAAACATGACGCATAATTATTTTTGTCTTGCCCGGCCTTTAATTCTCTGCGTCTTGATTCTTCACGGCGTTTAATATAATCATGAATGTATTCTTGGAGCTGCCACTTCTTAGGTAAAAAGATATCATTTAGCCTCATTATTTCATCTTTGTCAAATTTCATGACACGTTTCATTTCTTTTGAAGTTGGATCAAAATATGGATTACCACATACATGTTTTCCTGCCACACTACTTATGTAATAAGAAATATGATTATGTCTATCAATTATATCTTGAGCGGTATTAGGAGAACATCTTTCGCAAGCAACTTTAATAAGAGAACACAGATAGACAGAGCATGATATTCTTCTATCTCCATTAAAACATCCTGTGCAACCACTGCAGCAGTCCCCCTTACAAATATATGAGCAGAACGATCTGATTCCTTCTCTCTTCACCCAAGCTTCAACAACCTCTAAGGCTTCATCATGACTCAATGTTTCCATTACTTTTCCTCCATAAGATCTCTAAGCATTCATATGGAACTCTCCAATACTTAGTGATATCAGCAGATGAATACTCGTTTTCTTTCCCGTCAGGATACTTCACCAATAAACAATCAGGGTGATCATCAATAATATCAGAGATGTCTTCTTTTAACATGACCCATTCTTTTTTGGCTTCCCTGATCCACTCATCTTTTGATACTAAAACACAAATCTTATGACTTTCATCTATTAGTTCGGTTCCAATTTTAATATTGCATTGTTCTGGTTTCATATCCCACTCCTGTTTTAATCATCTTCAGATATCTTTTTCTTTATGTACTTGAATTTCTTAATAAAGATATCCTCAGCTTTCTTGCCAGTCTTTACTAGCCCCTTTTTAATCTCTTCCTTCTTTCCCTTCAGCTCTTCTATCTTAGCCAAAGCTTCCTTCAGAGATGTTTTCATCTCCTTTACTACCTTGGGCAGCTTGTGAACTGATTTTTCAATTTCCTTAATTTGATCGCCCCAACCCGAAACTTTATATGTGCTAAACGCTGCGAACAACATAAACATCATACAGCATATGGCCATCAATCTTACAAATCCACTCTTATCTCTTAAAGCCATAATCAAACAAAGAAGTGCTCCAAAGACCCAAATGCCAATTGCTAATAACCAATCAAAACCCATCGTTATTTCTCCTCATTGGTCATAAAATGACCTTCAAGCGTTAAGGATTTACGCAACCCTTAAATTGTTTTTTAAGAAAATATCTCTTGTGCTCAAAAATTTCTAACGTCTTATCTTCTCCGTGATAATACATTTTACAACTGCAATAAAGAGCACTATTTTTTACACTAAATGCTTCTCCATGTAATAAATAACTATCAGATCTTCTAGCCTCCTCTTCACAAATCTTTGTACATTCCTTATCATAGCACTTGTTCTTTGCCCATTGTATTTTGTTAGCTTCATCTCGCTTTGTCATGCGATTAACATGATTAGTCACATCTTTTTTAAGATCTGACTTTTGTCTGTTGATTGCGTCAAATTTTGCGAATCCCATCATAGCGAAAATCATGACCACAAATACACCCACAAACGTTAATGAAACTGAGAGTCTATATTCTTTGGAAATAAAAAATATGGTAGTAAAAACGCCAAACGCAAACATACACATATTTAAAATCATTAAAGGGGCAAAACTCATTTAATTCTCCTAAAATACTTTATGAATGAATCTGTAGATATTTTAGTTGACTCTAAAAAATGATTGATATCTCCATTGGTAGCCGGACTCAAGTCGTCTATAAATTCTCCAGAATGATGAGAACCATCTGAAAGATCAAAACACACAGATTTAGTTGTCAAGCAGCTAGAGGTACACAAACATATAACTTGTCCTTTCTTAAACATAGAAAGTATCGGAGGAACTGTCTCACTCTTTTTTAAACGCTTGCGTCCAAATTCTTCAATAAGTCCGATTATATGATCCTTACCTAAACTATCATTGGTAAGCCTGTTAAGTATTTTTCCTGCAATGGGAGAAGTTGGTGTTTCTTTTACAAATCCCATACGGTATTTTTCTGTAGCTTTCATTATAGCTTCTCTAGCCACAATTATAACCGACTTGTCAACTTTTTGAATGTATGTCTCTTTCATTCTCCAATAATTCCTTTTACCAACTCATAGTTGATATGGTTCTTCACATACAATTTGCAACACAGTTTGTAAAGCTTGTCTCTCTTTAATGTTTTACCACCATATCTGATTCGGTTTATCCTCCATGTTGGTTTTTCAGGGGATACAATATTATTATATACCTCTTCATTAAAACCCATAGGACCCAAGACACCATAACTTTGAAGCCTCCTGATAACGCCATCTCTTTTGTATATACTATCCCATGACTCATATGTCATAAGATAGAAAAGTTCGTTTGTTAGTTCTCGTTTAAGTATTTCTGCCTCAATCCTGTTGGTTAAGAAAATTGACACCACAATCATAATAATTCCAATCAATATATATGGCATTGTTTATCCTTTTGTTGATGTTGTTTTAAGTATATGATTATACTTGAATAATAAGTGCAAAGAATACGATGATGGCAACAGTACCAGAGATTAACAGAATTACTTTAGTCACATGTTCACCAAAATCTAGCAGATCAAACTTATTCCGCATTCTGTCTGTTGATTCCTTTAACTCTTTATCTTTTTTCTCTTGGTCATTCATCCTCTTCTCCTGTCTCTACATGTTTGTCTGTGTCTACATATACGCTATTCAGCATTTCAACACATGAATCTTCATATTGTTTTATGGCATCTAATTCTCTTTCAGGGCAAAACTCATACATCTGTGTATGATAAACTCCTTCTTTTGTATCTGATATGTGTATTTCGCAACGGTGAGTGGTATAATGATAATTGAGAGAGACTCCATTTCCACTCTCGTTCTTAAAATTGAAAAGTTCTGTAGATTTATCGCATATCAAATCTCTCTCAAAATCATTAGAATTCACGTCCGCAAATTCCGGGCACCTAAAAAACTCTCTACCAAAATTATTATATGTTCGTAGAGCTTCTTCAAATTGCCCACAAGAAAACTCAAATGTTCTGGTGAAACGAGATTTGGTGTTTTCATCATCTTCTTTGCCTACTACTCTAAACTTTCCAGTTAAATGATTATGATAAATCTGGATACTTTTACCAAAATTATCAAATCCAAAACGACGCACAAGTCTTTCGGCGTGACTTTTTTTCTTTCTATTGAAATCTTGAATTGTGACTGTCATTTGTTATTCTCCTGCACTCCTTGTTATACCTTTCCAAGGCGCTTCTTTTATTTGCATCAGAAAATATAAATTTGTGTTCGCAACTTTGAGCACTTTCTCCACAACACTTAGATACTTGTATCCCGCTCTCTTTAATGATTAATATATATTCGTTAGTTTCAAAATTATAAGATAAAACAACAGATTTATCAGAAGATGCCATTGACAATAATCTTTGAGTTGCAACGACCTTTTTAGAACTAAGTAATTGCTCTAGAGTTATATCTACCATGCTATCCTCCTTATAAATGCC
>PJEL010000925.1_pt1 | contig 32213 bp, 47 predicted proteins | sample 1853271 | NCBI WGS metagenome assembly PJEL01 (sample SAMN08108733, study PRJNA415343) | Invertebrate metagenome, whole genome shotgun sequencing project. | host: Globobulimina | place: Sweden: Gullmar Fjord | collected 2015-08 | reverse complement strand
ATTGGATTGTCGGATCACGGTCATTTTCGAACTGAAAAACGACACCCCCCCCATTGGAAGTCAAGCCCTATCCCAGATTTGCTTGACATTTTCACTATCTACTTCTGGCCCGCTGTGGCGATCCCTACCGAGTTCTGGGGGTCGAGTCATATAATCTAGCACTCTCACGCCTTTCGCTCGTTGGTGATGCGTTCTGGCTCGACCTGTGACAACTGATGTGGCTCTCGCAGTTGCTTCGACATTTTCTCGCTCTGTCGTCGTCTTTCGTCTTCGTTGCGATGGCATGGGATGCAAAGCGCCATGAGGTTCGACCGTTCGAGCCGAAGATCCGGTCGCTGACTGATCGGGTGAATGTGATGCACTTCCATCGCGGGCGATACATAGCCCAGTTCTTCGCATAGTTCGCAGATCGGCTGATCAGCAAGAACATGGACTCGCATCTTTCGCCACTGTCGATCGTAGCCACGCGCTGATGCCGATCTCGGATCTCGCTCTGATCTTGATGTCGTCGGTTGTCGCTCTCGTCGCTTCTTGTCGCAAGCATCGCAAGCGTTAGCGTTCTTCGTGATCTGCCCGCAGTAGCATACCCTTGCTCGGCTCATATCGGCCTGCCTTGTGGCATCGGATCATTGATTGGAATATCTGTCTCAGTGTCTCGAACGATTAGCGAACCTTGAACGAGGTGACTGACAGATCCGCCGCTGGTCATTTGAACATCGTACTCGTAAACATCTCGGAGCGCATCAGTCTGAGCAGACGACAGCGTAGCCCTTACCGTGTTCGGATCAATCACACTTCCGCTAACTTCAAGAGTGCCAGTAGATCCGACGATGCCGAATAGAATCGATCCAGCCGCAGACCATGAACCATCGCTGCTCCATTCAAGCACAGCGTCATCGCCTCTGACGATCAGCTTCGTCTCGTTCTGAATGCCATAACTGCCGCACAGATAAGTGCCAGTGAACTGATTACCGTTAGCCCCGTATGTGACACCGGACCTCACATCGCTGATTTGCGGAGGATCAAAGACGCCAGTGATTGGCGATGAAGGATCACCGTATACCACACCGCTTAAAACATCGGTGACCGCTGGCACTGTAACACTTCCAGATGCCGAGAGAGTTCCAGTGTACTGCGTGCCATTCGAGCCATACTGAATTCCGCTTCTCACATCGCCTACCACTGGCAGAGTTACGTTGCCCGTAAACTGATTAGATGATCCGAAAGTAATGCCGTTCAGCACTTCATTCTCATTCGGCAGATTCGCTGACGAGTCGACGTTCAACGATCCGATGAACGAGTTATTAGAATCACCGTATGTAACGCCAGTAGCCACACTACCCTCAGCAGGATAGGTGGCTGATGCGAACTTAGCGAAAGAGTTTACGACTGGCATCTGTTCTCCTAGGTAATTGTTACTTGCATGGTGTCGCCGGCCTGATTCGTATGCGTATGAGTCGCACCCACTATGATCAGACCGGCTTGTAGTTCGGTGACTGCTGACGCTGCTATCGAATCGGCATCGATGGCATCAGTTTGAATCTCATGAACATCTGCAGCGATGTGGTTGCTGCCGGTCACTTGGCACTCACGATTGCTATTAGTGCCGACGAGCAGACGCTCACCGAAGGAGCCAGAAGCATAAGAGGCGCTGATCAGTTGGTTGAAGACATCGCTCGCAGTGATGTCGTTCAGTGCGGCGATGGCATTGCCATTCGATGCGATCCCGTTTCCGTTGCTTGCGATCGCCGTTCCGTTGCTTGTTATTCCGGCATTGTCGGGTGTGGTCGTGTTCGCGTTGTCCGTTCCTCTCATGTCGGTATTCGTAGTGCAAACAGCCACGAGACCTACATTCGCGACACTATCGCTCGATGGGTTAAAGTCGTTGAGTGCTGCGATGTCGCTGATGATCGCCGCGATGCCAGTGTTATCAGGTGCGACAGTGTTAGCACCATCCGTTCCTCGCATGTTGCCGACAGTTGTGACGTTCGCGACCGCCTGACTGGCTGGATCGAAGTCGTTCAGTGCGGCGATCGCATTGCTAATGCTCGTCTGATTCGCAGCAGTCGCATCGCTCTTAAAGTCGCTAAGTGTTAAAGGATAGACCTGAGTGAATGCGTTCACGGCATTCGCAAGAGCAAGCACAGCCGCTAAATGATCTGCGTTGGTTTCAGCCTGAGTGAGTGCTAACCGCCAAAGTCCATTACCAACATGGGTTGCAGTGTTGGTCGAAGTCGCTTGACTGCCGCCATCTTTCGAGAGACTTACTGTCGGAGTGCCTGATGTCACTGGTAGACCATCAGCGATAGCGATCGCTCCGAACGTGATGTACTGATTCGCTGTGTTCTTAATCATGAGTTCAACCCGGTAATGCTGTTAGTTTTCGCGAAGTAAGGTCTGAACGAAGGCGGACCACCCGAAACACCTCGCCCCGATGCTAGCCAAGTGATGTCATCAGTTGTAAGCGTATAGTTAGACCAAGCTCGGCCATCATCTACTGATCCATAAAATTGTTTTGAAACATTTCCGGTGATCGCCCCGCTCTGCGTCACGTCCTGTATGCCTCCGAGACTCAAGCGATTCCGAGTTCCTACTATGTTTCCGTTTGGGATAGCTACAAGGTTTCCCACTTGATCAGTCAGCGTATGAGCGACCGCGCTGCCATCCACAAGAATCTCGCATCGATCGACCGCTGCCGACTGTGATCCATCGAAGTTGATGGCCACATGATGCCATTGTCCGCTGGTGATTTGCGGCGTTGTTTGCCATTCGAGTCTGTCAGAAGTGGCAACGGTCGGCTCGTAGTAACCAATGAAGAAACCGACTTTCCCCTGATAATGAAAGAGATAGAATTGTCCCTTGTTCATTCCGTGATTGGACAGCATCACTTGCTCAAAACTTGAGGTGATCGTGGATGCCTTGATCCAGACGCTAGCACTCATCGTTGTATTGTTTACGAAGGCACTCGTCGTCTCGTCGGTCCATATAGCGTTCGCGGAGCCTGAATTGTCGAAGGCAGAGATGCCACCGCTTCCAGTGTCTGCGACCATTGTTGCATTGTTAGCGGGGTACAAGTGGTTGCCGTTATTCGTCAGATCGATTCCGCCTTGGTATGCTTCACCGTTCCACCAGATGTTTTCTCCATAGGTCGCCGGCATGTTCGCTGATGTCACTTGCACTTCGACTGAAACTTCATCGAGCGTGACAGTGTTGAACATCTGATCGCTCAAATAGAATTCCCATGTGCCATCGGTGCTAAACGGAAAACTGCCGCTGTTTATTTGCAGAGTGTCAGTTCTTGTACCGGAACCGAACGGCAGACTTCCGCTGTTGAAGATGTAGTGATAGTTCCCATCTGGGTCGATAACATAACATTCGCAACCTTGCCAGCTTGTTTGGCTATCCCATGTAATGCTGAGTTCTATGCCAGTGATGTCGTTCGCCGAAAGAAGAAGATCGGTGCCACCCACCTCGACATCGGACTGCACCATCTGCCCTGATTGATTCGCTAGGTTCTCATACTTTAGCAACTGAGTCACTTCGCTCGCTCCTTAAGTTGTTCGACATCGCACCCGGCTTGGCTAGCGAGCGTCTTCCAGATCATCGTTCGATCCTCAGTACAGTCTTGCAATTGAGATCGCGTCTCTTCTAATGTTGCATCGACCTTCGCATGATGTGCCATGACTTGCCGCCACAGCATTGTGATCACTGACGAAAGAACGGTGACCGCACCGACGAGCATTCCAATCTGAGTGAATTCTCCGCTCATTCGCTCCGAGCCTCCATGTTCTCGATCACTATCTGCTCATGTGCTTCTGCCTTCCCTTCGTATAACGTACCGAATCCGTTGTCTCCCCAGTTCGGTCCGTATGAGTTGGCAAAGTCAATCGCGATTCGATTGCCTTCAAATCTTGCTCGCAGTGCTAGAACCGCATGTCGCCACCATGGCAGAGCGATCGCTACCGGGCGAGCATTCACTTCATCGATCAGAACACTCACGAGAGCATCGACATCGCGACTAGGTAGCTCACTGAATGATGAGAGCGTATTCATCTCTCGCGATCTTCTGACCGAGCCATCCGATGATAGTGAACGGCGCATCCTATTCTCTGGCCAGACACTCGATTCCGCTATTCCATTCTTGGCGGCGACTGCTGCTTCGAGAACATAACCACCGACATTCCGAAAGTTCTTGATCGGTGCCGCCAGCGATGTAGCAGAAAGAGTCGGCAGAGGATCATTGATTCCTGAAAATGCCAGTCGATTCATACATCCGGCAGTGATGCAGAACGCCCAACAATACTTCAACGATGCCTGATTCAGAATCGGCACCTTGTTCATCTGATGAAAGTCGAAAGGAGAACTCTTTCGCTCTTCTTGTAGAGCCATAAGATCTTTCCATCGGTCGCGACTATGCACTGGAGCTTCACATATCGGCAGAACTGAACCGAGAGGGTTAGTTGAGAAGTCTCTGTCGATATAACCGTGATCAGTCATCTGCACTCAGCGATTCGACAGCATCGATCAGATTGTCGGAAATTGGGATGATCGTTATCTTTCCCTGCTTTGCTACAACTACGCAGGGCGATCGTTTCTTTCCTAGATCGGCCAATAGTGTCACCCAACTTTCAGCGTTCGTCAACTGAGAAGATGAAGTCACCCGTCTGAGTTCGAGTCCTTGATCCTTTGCCCACTGATCGAGTCGCGTACTTGATGCCATGCCTTCTGCATCAATTACAACTGCCGCATCCGGCACATCGACACGCCTCTGCTCGTCTTCTTTCGGCTGATTCCAGTAATAATAGCCGACTGCGAAAGCGATCAGTATGACGATCAGCGGATTGAAAGCATATCGGCGCGATGTCGGATCTTTCTTGGTGATGTCAATCATCCGAAGATCCTTTCTCGATCTGATCAAGTCGTTCAAGAATGCTGTCAAGTGCTGTGCTTAGTTTCGCAGCATCGATCTGATCGCTGATCACTTCACTTCTTCGCAGTTTCGACCTAACTGCATCGACGATGCTTTCAGCGATCGGTTGCAAACCACCGACCAGCAAGATCGCGGCATAGCCAACCCACTGAACAGCGGCGATCGCTGCGCTAACAGCGAGGGCACCGATCGAGCCTTCGATGCTTTCGCTCTGATCAGGATACAACCACTGATCGAATACACCCATCGAATAGAACTTGACCACTGCCGCTATCACAAAACAACCGACGAGAAATTGAGCCCCTGCGTTGGTCTTCATCGCGATTCATCTTTCGAGTTGTAAGCGTTAATATCCTGCGACGACCATGCTTGATCGTCGAGCCACTTCTCAATCAGCTTGAAGGCAAAGCGGATAGCGATCCCCATCACGATCGAACTGAGCAGCGACTCACTTGGAAACTCATCGACAATCCGATCAGTGATTCGACGCTTGATAATTCTAAACTGTGCTGCTTGCTGTCTCTTGTTTCTTGCTCTGCCGTTTTCGAATTCGCTAACCCATTCGGTGGCGGCTATCGCTCTGATTCGTTTTCTATTCTTAGTCGTTAGCATCGCAACCACCGCCGGTACCTCGCACGGGATAGACTAGAAAATCATGGCGCTGTTCCACTCGATGAAGAAACGCAGTTCGACCATTCGCAAACTTCGTCTCGACCATCTTCACATCGCCAGCTTTCCACTTGAGCGAGTGAGCGAATGCACGAGCAGCGTTCACGTTCGTGATCTCACTGCCCATCGATACCCATGCCTTCGAACCTTCAAGGCGAGCTAGGATCTCTTGCTTGCCCATCAAATTATCTTCCCGACCATATACGAACTCGGAAACTGCCGTAAGTGCTGTGCGCCACTGCATCACCTACGATCCTCCTAGAATGGTCGTCATGTGGTCCGCTTCTGCCAGATGGTCGGCAGGTTCCGATCTGCGATCTGATTGCTTTCTTGCGAGATGTCCACCCTACACCTTCGAATGATCCGACTGTCACGAAGTCCGGCGGTGAAACTCTCCGACGAGGGGGATGTCCACGATGATTGAACTTCGCCATGTATTCCGCTCGCTGCTGTGCCACCATCTGACCCCTAGAAAGGGACTGCTGCTTGTCTTCTGCTTGTCTAACGATGACGACCGGCCTGATGGTCACCGTGTCGAACATAAGCAGGCAGGAAAGTAAAACTGCAAACACGATTCACCTCTCGACGAGAAGTGCGAAAGAGATCAGCAAGCACGGAGACATGCACTCGCTGATCTCTATCGCATCGATCATCGCCATCGGCGAAAGAGTCTGAACCGGCGACCGTTGCTAGTTCGTTCTGAACTTCGGACTATCCTTCGGCACGAACCGTCCTCACATACACTAGAGGCAACTGGTTCAACGGGTTCGACCGCTTTACTCTCGCGCACAACTTCAACACTGCGGCGAAAGTTCAGGGATGGACCTGAACGCTCGACAATTCGAGAAGTCTTCTGGGCGGTCTCGCCAGCGAAAACGACCTGACTGCCGATGAACACAGCCGCGAATAGCGCTAACATCTGCAACTTGTAGAACATTTATCTTCCTGTGATTCGTTCGTGATGACTTGCCTGAACCTTTCTTAGCAGGTTCGATTGCCATTGTCCAGCACGGAAGCGGTAATGCTTTCAACTTTGCACCTTCTTCGCATTCGATGCCCTTCTTTCGTTTTTAGCGGCACCTTAATCCGATCCCATCCGTGAACTTCGATCGTGTTGCCACATCGAACCCATTCAGTGGCAGCATCGCCGCATTCTTCCACGATCTTTCTGCGATGACTACCGATGCCACTCCTTGCACAACATTGGACCGCTATACATTGACCCTTCCCGATCGCGATGAAGTCGATGAACCCGAAGAGATCCTTTCGCCGCATGGTGTGGCTATTGAAGAACTCAGTGATGCCAGTCATGAACCCATCTGATCGCATTTGCTCCATCGACCATGCTCTCGGCTGTACTTTGCCCATGTGTGATCCCAAAAAAAAAACCGCCAGCACCGAAAGGCGCTGGCGGTTTAATGTTAGCAGAACTTGATCACTCGACTTCTCTTGCCATGCGGCGAAGTTCTTCGACGAAAAGATCATGATCTCCTTTCGTCTTCTCGCCTCGTTCGACTTTCGCCCAACTTTGGCGGACCTTGTTATAGAGCGAAGTGATCGGGTACTTGGGCTTCTCTTTCGATTGCCTTCGCTCAATGCTCGATTGGACGATCTGATTGCTGTCGTTGAATCGCTGCTTATCTTCTGCGATCTTTCGACAATGCGAAGCGATCACCATCGGCAGTTCGTCGATCTTCGAAAACTTCGATCTCACTTCGATTCGCCCAGTGCAGATCTGATCGACGACAGAGATCACATCTTTCGGATCGAAACTACTGAGAATCCGACACCATGCCTCAAGTGTTGCCACACTATCGTCCTGCCGTTCGATGTAGTCCTTGTAGGACGGGTACAAGGCGAACACTCGCTTTAGCTGTTTCTTGCTTTCGCTCATGTCGCGTCTCCTTCATCGCTTTCGAACCAATCATCGACAGTGGTCCGATTCGCTTCTTTCGCATCATCGACCAACACATCATCATACCGACCCTGATTGAGCCAAGTCGTCGGATGTATCGCTGTTCGATCTTTCGGTGATGCCTCGCTTGATGCGGCGAATCGCTTCATCGCTGAGGTGATGCTGTCCCCCGCAGCTAATGCTGTCACTCGTTTCTCCTTTCTGACATGAACGATAGCTCGCTTGAAGGCTTTCTCCGCTGCTCGCTTTCCGATCTTCAAATGAACGCAGTCCCAAAACTCGCCGAACATCGCGGATCTAGCGATGGTGTTCTCACTTGTTTCTGCATTTGCATTTGCATTTGCATCTGCATCTGCATCTGCATGGGCGACATCCGCGACACTTGCGACATCCGCGACAGAAGGCGACTCGATGCGATCATCAGGCGACTTCTCTGATCTCTTTCGTCGCTGACGCTCACGATCTCTCGTCAGTTTCTCTGCTCTCGAACTGAGTCCGCGATAGTATGAATGGTTCACTATTCGCCATCCCCATACCCGATCGTTCGAGATGCGCACGATCCTTCGCCCTTCTTCTGATGGTGTTCGACTTGCATCATCTGGCGATTCAAGCACCTCGATTCCTTTCTTGATCACATCAAGTGGGATACCGGTGCGACGATGAAGCGCCGATGGCGTGACATCCACCACCCCATTCGCATCACTGAGAATGATCATCTGCTGGAAGACGATTAGAGCCTCCCACGATTCTGAAAGCGTCCCATCGAACATGCTCTCGAAAAGTTTGCCGTACATAGTTTGTCTCCTTTCGTTCTAGTTATTCGTCTTCTGTCTTCATGTCTTCATCAGATGCAATGCTCTCAGTTAGCGAACTGATCGGCAATCGCTTCGCGTGAACATCGACAGAAGTGGACTCGGTCACGATCTGATCATCATCGTTCATCAGGGCATCATTCATATGCGGCGTAAGTGGCAACCACTTGCTCGCTCGTCTGAACACTGTCTTCTTAGCCATCTCATCGAAGTCAGTTACCCACGGACCGGACTTGCCAGCGCGGGATCGATCTCTGATCCTGATGATCTCGTCGCTCGTCATCACTTCATGATGTCGCGCACCGTTTAGCATCTCGATCCGACAGAACGCACCTCGAAACTTGCCTCGATCATCTGGGCGAGTGATCAGATTCTCGTCTCGCCATTCCCACGGAGTGTGAGTGATCGTCTCATAGTCGAAGGCATCGCCGGTGTAGATCACATCCGTCTTGATGTCTCGAACGACTCCGCTCTGATGAGCGAGCAACACCAAACCCTTGTAGTCGATGATCAGCGTACACTTATCACCGTATGGGATCAGATGAGCATGTCGCCCATTCGGTTCGAGACCTAGCTCGCTGCAAGTCATCAGGCAATCGACGAAGGAAGACGAGCTACAGTTCTTTAACTTCGGTGTCTTGTTCAATGCCGTGAGTGCAACTCGGATCTGGCGATCCGCTGTCATGTGTTTCGGTAGCGCCGCTTCGATCTGCTGCCGCGCTCCGTCCGTTGTTATTAGATCTCTAATGCTCATGCTTTCACCTTCTTAATTCTTAGGGTTCTGAATGCGCTATCAGGAACTTCCCGAGTGTGCGCCTTTCGCTTCGTTTCCTTGTAAGTGATCAGCGTTCCATCTGATAGCAATCCCGCATCGGCATCGCCCAGTTCGCTGATCATCACAGTTTGTAGCATCTTCACCTTCTCATCGATCTGCTTTCGCTGACGCTTAGAATCTTCAAGCTCGTCGATCACTATGGCAATTCGATCATCGAGTTTGATCTGCGATTCTTGCCGAGGCAACATCGATAGAACCTTCGACGACACACCGACCATGGATGGCGGAACATTGTCAATCATGTGATGCTTCCACCAGTCATCGACTCGCTCTTCGATCATGGTGTGAAGATCGCGATCCGCTAGGATCTTGTACTTCACCACTCCGCGCCTTGGCATCAGTGCATATAAGTACGCCAGTTCCATCTCGCTCACAAGAAGCTGAGCTTGGACCTGAACGTAGTAATGCTGCGGCACTTGATCAGCAAACTGGACAAGCCCATCGTCACCCCATCCGTTGGCTCTGCCTGATAGCAGTCCTGCCGTCTTGCATTCGACCGGGCACCTAATGCCATCACCGTCGACCGTCTCGCCATCAAGTGTGGCTCTCAGTGGGATCGAATCATGCTCATATTCAACGTCTCGATCCACATGACCGAAGTCTCGTTCCGCGATGTCGAGAATAGAACCTTCGAGGTCTTGCCCAAGCTGAGTCGCCTCGTTGCCACCGAAGGGCGGGATTATTCCTTTCTTCGTAGCCCATAGCTCATACTGATTTCCGTAGGGGTTGGCGTTCATGATCGTGGCAACTTCACTCGCGCCGATAAATCTTTTGCGGCGTTCATGCCATTCGTCTGATCTGTTCATCATTGTCTCCTGATGTTTTAGTAAACGTATCAAAGCAGCAGGAACTCACCCACTGCCAGTCTTCATGGGTTGAAACACAGCCCCATGCCTCGGTGCTGCCGATGCCACAATCTTCGAAGACTAGATCGCATGGTTCTTCGCAGCAATCACATCGACGCTCGCCGGTTGGCTTGTCGTCGTCAGTCACTTGCGGTTTCATCATCAACCTCCTCGCTCATGCTCTCATAGAAGTCTATTAAAGTGCTGAACGGTTCAAGTTCATCGATGAGGCATTCGCCCATCGAAACTGAGATCGCGGCATCATCTTCATCTTCTTCTCTGATCATCATCGCTTCGATCTCTTGCTTGATCACATTGCGAAGGACCATCATTCTGACACCGAAGGCGGGATCATCCTGATGAAGCACTTCGCGAACTTTCATCGTCACAAGTATCTCTTCCGCTTTCTCTTTCGTGACTTTATTCCTCATGCGAGTCTCCGTTCGTAAAGGTTTAAGATGCCGGCGGTTGCTGATAGTTCGAACTGCATTCGTTCGAGAAAGATCAGCGACCCGACAGAAACGTCATCGACGTTTATGCCGACTTGGACGCTCGTCGAGTTCGCGTTCTTTGCCATCTTGATCGCGTGATCGATCAGAGATGTGCCGATGTATCGCCATCGAGTCGAAGGATGAACAGCGAGTCGACTGATCGTAAACTGCGTCCGACCTAGCTTCTGCTCGTCCTCATGTCTCGAAGCGTGGAACACGCCGAACATATAACCCAGCACCTCGAAGTCATTAGAATCCGAACAAGTAACGGATCGCCTTTCAAGCCTTTCACCGTACTCGCCTTGTTCTTGTATTCGGTCAAGAATCATTTGCCTGAGAAAGCAATTTTCGAAAGACAACTGATCGATCTCAAGAATGCCATCGACATCATCGCTCGTCGATGTTCGTTCAGTGACATGCTGCCTCAGTTCTTCTATCCGGTCCGTATGGAAATGATCGTTCATCTTCTTGCTCCTTTCCGTTTAGCGTAAGCATCGCAGAACTTGACCGCCTGATCGCGATCGAGAACTCGTTGCTGAGGTGTAATGTATTGCCACTCGACGCTACTGATCGCTGCGAATCGATCCACCGTCTTCACGCATACGCTCAAAGCGTTCGCGATGTCTCTCGGTGTAAACACTTGCTTCGCTGGTAAGTTCATAGTCATCTTCCTTTCATCACTGGGATAAGCTGAGACTCAGATAGTAAGTTTGGTGGTTGACAGTGCGAAGGCGAGCAGTCGTTCAAGCTGTTCTGATTCAGCCTTGATCGCCAGCTTGCCGCAAGGATCGACGACCTTGAGTTCGATCGTCTTGGAGTTGCGTTCGAAGAACAGAATGATCTCATGCCCTTCGACGACTTTCTGCACCACTACTCGATGACTTTTCTGGTGCGTCACATCATCGAACTCTCGCTCGTCGATCAGGTAGCTTATTGCGTTCACATCGAAACCGAAACTTCCAAGGTAATACAAGAACGGTTGGCGATGCCGCTGAATGAAGTCTCGAACATCTCGCGCATCGACGCAGTCGAATCGCCCATGCTCGCACAGCGCCACATCCTCGAACATCTCGCTTGATGCGAAAGTCGCTGCGACCAAGAACTTCGGACCATCAACATCCTTCGCTGGTCGGACACTCCAGTAGAAGTTGTTATCCACTAACAACTGCTTGGCTTCTTTCAGAGTCATTCGTTTCTTGTTATTCATAATTGTCTCCTAGTGTTGTGATTACTTGCTCAGATTATTAAGTCGTTTAGTTTGTTCACGATCAGCGAGTCGCTGTGCCTCTTGCCACTGACCGGACGTTAGATACTTCGGCTCTCCGCTAACTCGGACGAAGCTGGAACCATTGTTGCTAAAGTGAAGAACATATATTCGATGCCATCGACTTCCGAGCTTGATCATCAGATGAGATGGTGATCCTTTCCTCGAAGTGTACCCATCGTTCGTCAGATTAGGTCGAACGTCTTTCGCCTTCGCTTCACTGAACTTCGTTTCAAGATATTGAACGCCCATAATTGTCTCCTAGTTAGTAACGAGTAAGAACGAAGACGAGCAGTCCATCGACTGCTCGCGGTTCGTTGCTACTCCGCAAGTGTTAAGCACTCATAGTGAAAGCGAGATCCCATGACTTATCGCATGTCTTGTCGTCGAGTGCCATGAACGCTCGCTCTGATGCGTTCGGCTTTCCGACTCGCGTCTTGTCATGCTGAATGAATCCAGTGACCATGTTTGCGAGTTGCCATGGTGTCGCTCGACCAGCGTTAACCTCGACTCCGGTTTTCAACTGCTCACGTTGAAGACGATCGATCATCTGACCGATTTGCTTCTTGTGGCGGCTGATCTTCGACTCAGTCGATGCTGCATCTAGCGGCGGAAACATTCGAGCGAGGAACTCCGCGGTGTCGACTTGTCGTTCGTTCAGCTTGTTCGCTGCTTCGACGATGTTATCGTACTTAGCGGCAAGCGTTCTGAACTCATCGACAGTCGAATCGAAGTGATCTCGGAATCCGCCACTGTGACGAAGCGAGACCGTAGTGCCTTCAACCTTGCGCATCATCTGCAAATTCGAGCAAGCATCTCTGAACATGCCAGCAGATGCGATGAACTTAAAACCGAAGTCAGCACGAAGCACGAATCGCGGCCAGAGCGAGTCGTCACCACGAGCGAGCGTTCGTCGATGCTCGTTCGTTGGTGCGATCGAAACACGATGACCGTTCTTGCCCCAGCAGCAGTCGACCTTGATCTGGTCATCATTCAAGCCGAAACCTTCGGCAGCGATGCGGCAGATGTCGACTACATCATCGAGCGTATGCTCTTGGTAGCCTCGCTTCATCGTTCGAGGAAACCATGCCTCTGGTCCTTCGATGTCAGTGCGACAGATCCCATAGTGGGGTGTCGGCATGTTATCTGGACCCATCAGCGGAAGTTTCATCGTCTCGCCGAAAGTGCTTCGAATTTTCTCTTCAACATTGTTGGCGAATGCAATACTCATAGTTGTCTCCGTATAGAATTGAATGCCCGTTCTCATCAGTGCGGGTATGGGCTTGATCCCGCAGACGCCCGAAAGCGTTTCGATTAGACGCTGAGCATCGCTTCGCGAAGCGTCTTGAACTCTTGCGGGTACTTGTCATCTGAGGACCAGAACATGAAGCGTCTGCCGTTCTTCGCAGCACAGCCGATCAAGTGATCGCCATTACTCCATGTTCCTTCGCAGTCGCAGTAGACCCAGACTCGACCGCGATCATCTTTCCTTGTTAGCGCTTTCATAGTTGTCTCCTTAGTTGAAGTTTGAATCAGTGTTCACGCATCGATGAGAGTGTGAGTCTCGAACGCTGCGATCTCTCGAATGCCAGCGTGACTGGCGTAGCATGTCAGATCCTTACTGATCTGAGTGAACAGATGGCAGTGAGGATTGTGAACGCTTTCAGGGATCTCAGCAGCGATGAAGAATCGATGCTCCCAGTTCATCGACTCAGCGAACAGCCTCGCCGCTTGAACGATGTTCTCATCGTCGCTCTTCTCCCAGTCCCATCCGAAGCGCTTGCGATTGCCAGCGCTTGTCGGTCCAGACTGAACGATCATTCGCTTGCCTCGATGACTCGTCGCAGGAAGAACTCGAACTCGAATCGATTGCAGTTTTTGAATGTTAGCACTCATAGTTGTCTCCTAGTTGTTTGGCTTGTCTCATCAGTGATCGAGTAGCCAACTCGATCAGACGCCCGAGGGCGTTTCGACTTAGTCCCAGATGTACTTGTGAATCTGGCAACTGTGAATCCACTGAGGCTTGTAGTCGGTGCCTCGCTCGCGAACTTGAAACATGCTGTGAGCATCATCGACATCGATGATCTCCCAGTGGGTAGCATCTGGCAGTTCATTCACTACGACTATTCGACCGACTTCCTTCGCCTGCTTTCTTTCGTTACTCATAAGAGTCTCCTGATTAGTGTTGTAAAACTGTGATCACTCGCTGTCTTCGAAGTTGATGACAGCATCGATCGCCGGATCGACGAACGGATGGACAGCGACTTCATCAAGCAGCGCTGCTGTCTGCTTCGGTTCTTCGACATCGCCGAAGACGATGCGAGCAGTGCCGAACTTCTCAGCGATCTTTCCATCAACTCGATTCCAGAAGTAGCGTGACGACTCGACTGCCGACTCGATAGCTTCCCCCATGTCGAACGAGTGAAGTGCTTCGTCGATCTTAGTTTCGATGTCGAAGTTTTCGACATGCTCATTGATGGCATCATCGAAGTCATACTCAGAAACCGCTTCGCCGATCTCATAGCTGAAGTCATGATCGCCGATGACTTCGGAGAACAAGTGACTGAAGTCATAACCGTGTAGCTTCTCATCGACAAGTTCATCGACCGCTTCGAGTTGATGAGTAAGTTCTTCGATCTTCATCTTCAATTCTCTGACCTCGTCTTCATGATTCAGCACGAGATGATCGATGCGGTCGAGCATCTCCCCCATCGTATTCACCGACTCGCCATGATCGACGAGCATGAACCAGCGAATGTTCTTGAGGATTCGAGCGATAGCCTTCTTGATGTTTTGAACTTTCATAATTGTCTCCTAGTAATGTTTGCGCTGTCTCATCAGTGCGGGAAGCGCAGAACCCCGCAGACGCCCTAGGGCGTTTCGACTTAGCTCGCATATCGAACAGCATTAAGCATCTGAGCGACAGCAGGACTAACGGTCTTCGTATTGTTAGCCATCAGAACCGTGTTGATCATTCGAGCGATCGTCAAACCACTGACATCGCCAGCGGGCAAGTTGATGCTCAGCGGCTGAATGCCGCCGATGTCGACGTTCGTGAAGATCTTGAAAGATCGATCATCGTAGCTGCCCGTTAGCGAGCAGTTGCCGATGTAACCCGAGTGAGCTTCGATGCCGGGAAAGATCTTGTTTAAGATGTTGGCAGCTTGTTGATGTGAGGTCTTCATAGTTGTCTCCTAGTTTGAGAAAGTAAGAACGAGAAAGAGCATCGCGTTCATGACTACGATGCTCAGATTCGTACCGACTTTGCATTCGGTGAATCGTGTGGTCGTTTGCATCGATCAGAGTGACTCGCTGGTTTCAGATCTTGCATTCGAATCAGTGACGATTCTCTTGCGACCGTAACCGGTCACCGCTGTGCCAGCGCCGCTTCGCAGCGGTGCTTATCAGCGGGGCAGAGGACTTTCTCACCTTGCGGTTCGAGATGGGATCTTCATGATCCGCCCTTGATCTTGCGGTCGGTCGTGTGCCGGATCTTTCGATCGTTCGGCGACCGCGAGACTTCTGCTCGCTTCGGGATTCCTTCCCGATGTCTATACATTATGACAGAAGAGACAGAACAAGTCAACTCGCGTGGTTCATCGTCCACACCGTATTACCAACGAATAACGGTATAGATCGATCCCGAAGTGACCGTTATCAGATGGCCAGAATCGATCGTAGCGAGCGTCTGATCTTTAACGTCAGATCATGCGAGCAAATGATCCACGAACCGTAGCCGATGCGGTGGGGATCAGAGAAAGAACTCTCGACGCTCAGCGGGATGGATTGAACGCCGAAAGTTCTGCGCGCTACAAGCGCTTACGATCATCCTCTGGGATGTATTCGAAAGAAGCCGTCAGTCGGTTGTTCGAACCTCCTCTCTTGCTGATCATTCCAGAAGTCCTTCCCGGTTTAGGAGTCCGAGATGGTTGCCGCTTTAGTACCCATCGCTTCGACCGCGACCGATGTCCGACCATCGCGGGATGAGAAGTTGTTGAGAAGAATCTCTTTCCGAGTTGGGCGTAGAACTCTCCAACGTGTTCCGACAACCGATTGCCGATGCCAACACCTTGAAAGTCCGGCAGAACCACCGTCCGATGTTCTCGGTATCCATTCTTGATCTTACCGTGGGGAAAAGGAAGTGCCGCGCAAAAGGCTACCGGCGAACCTTCAAACATCGCGACGAAGCAGGTGGATGCCTTGTTCAGTTCGGCACTTAGATAATGATGTCCGCGGAATACTCGCCATGCCGAATGATGACATCGCTGGACTTGCAATTTGATTTGAGGTCGCCGAAGACGCCTCCGGGTGAAGGTCTCAGTTTGCATATCTAGAACCCAATCTGGTTCTATCCACTCCGCTATATCGTAGTGACAACTTACGGCAACGAACTGGCGATCGATCTTTCGAACATACTTCTGGACAGCGGACGATCCGATCTTCGCAACCGTTCTATCAACCACCGAAGTGAATTCGTCGAAGACAATAAGTCCTGAGGTTTCGGAAAGAACTCTCGCCAGATCTGCTCTAAACTGCTGACCGTTGCTCAGATGCCCGTAAGGCAGCAACCACGAAGGAGGCGAAGCGAGACCAACGTGAGATAAAACACTTGTAATCTCTTTCACTGAAAGATTGGGCGTAAAGTCATCGACGATTGCAGCATCAGTCCAGACATTTTCTTTAAACACTGACTCAGAACCAAAGATCTGATTGGCGATGGTGGTCTTTCCTGATCCAGATGGTCCGACTATAAGACCCACCGACCATTCTAGACCTTCGATCGGAACATTAAACGTCCATGACTTGCTGAGCTTTTCGGATGAACTCACATCGAACATTCCGAGAATCTGTTCGGTTCGGAACGTGGATTGAAAGTCTGTCTCCACTACATGGTTAACAATCGGCACTGCCACCCCTCCGATCTGAGTCGTTGAAACAGTTGCTCTTGCTGCTCTTCATCTTTGCAACTTACGCACACCTCACGGACTTCTTCCATCAAGTCTTGTATGCCTTCCACCGATTCGTTATCCGCGAGCATCTTATCGACTTCCTCTGCGGTAAAACCCGTGGATGCTAGGAGATCGTCACTTATGGTCGCTAAGCCGTTTAACATCCCCGCAAGAGCTTCATCATCCCAAGTAGCAAGTTCGGCAGTTCGGTTATCAGCTATTGCAAACGCTGTCAGATCAGAACCGGTGAGATCAGATCTTACACATGCAATCGATTCCCATCCCAGTTGCCTCGCTGCTTCAAGTGTACCGTTTCCAGCGTGAACTACATTCTTCGAATCGATCACGATCGGTTTCTGCTGACCAAACCGAACGAGACTAGCCTTGATCGCTTCGATGTTACGTTCGCTGTGTTGGCGCAAGTTCGACGGATCGGAAACTAGATGCGTCAATTGTTTCTGCTCGACGATGAGCGATGCTTTCTCTTTCTTCATCAGCGCTTTCCAATGTAATCAGGTTTTGATGTCTGAATGCTTCGATGTGTTGGATGAGTATGATAGCAACATCTTTCACGGTCATATACATCTGCTTCTCTGCTGGCTGTTTCTTGTAAACAGTTGTGGACACTCGATCGATCTTCACCATGAGAGTTTCAGGATCTTCTTCGATGTCCCATCGGTTAATGATGTGGCGAACCGAAGACTTGCATGACGAACAACCGAAGAACAGATCGTCGATCTGAGCCTTGATGAACGAGTCGCCCAGCTTGTTGTCGTCAAGTGTCATCAGCAGTCTCGCCTTCTTCTCTTCTGCCGACATCGCTTTCCGTTTAGTTCCCACCGGCTGAGCCTTGCTCTTCGTCAGCGAGTTGCCGACACAACTTCGATTCGCTCTTCGATGTTCTCGATCTTTCGTTCGCTGCTGTGCTGCGTAGTGCTTGCGAAGTCGCTTCGTTCTCTGCTTGTCTTCTTTCTCTTCTGCCATTAGTTACAGTCTCCTATGTTCGTGACACTGAAACTCGGGAAGTCGAACCCGCCTGCATTGCAACCAGCAAGGCAGTCATCGCCCGGCGGATACGTTGAACAGTCAAGCGAAGTCTCGCCATCACAAGTTGGTACAAGTATTGTGTTGCCGGGCCAACCAGCAGACAGATCACAACCGGGATCGAACTGGCAAGGAGCAGTCGGCATGGTCAGAGTGATCTCCCAGTAGCAGCAGGTGTTCGTCTGCTTCAGCACTGCTGTCGCTCCGGTTGTCTGCGACGAACCACAACTCTGGTTCTGCCATGTCACGCTGAAAGTCAGAGTCGCACCACATGGACCGGCAGCGGAGAAGGATGAACTGCCAGCGGCGAGTGTGCCTTGCGTAGTGTCGAAGTTACAAGGACTCGTGAACTGAAAGTCGACGAAGCTGACCGCAGTGCTTGCCGATACATTGTCGCAGCAGACGGTCCCAGCATCTTCGCATGGATAGGTGTATGTCTGCGGTCCTGACCCCGGTACTCCGACTGGCTCATCTGAACAGTCACAACCTTCTGGGCATGGAACAGTGTTCACCCATGATTCGGAAGCCTCATCCCAATCCCATACGCACTCGCTCTGATCGCAACCGCACTGAGCAGAACAGCACTCGTAGAACTGATCACATGCGCACAGCAGCGGGCAGATGTCGATCACATCTGGTTCAGCGGTAAGAATGCTACAAGTCGTGATCGTCGCCCTGTTCAGGTAGATGTTGCTTCCTGCTGTCGTCGCATCAGTGACTACATCAACCGTCAGATAGGTTGGCGTAACTCGATCGATGATCGGGTCAGCGTCACTTTGAAACAAGCACACTTCTTGAAGCGTCACTTCAAGAGCGCAAGGATACAAGGCACCGGCATCGGCTATGGCAACCGGTATATTCCTAACTGTCGGTGAACCCATCAGAGCAGACGCTGTTGCTGTTACTACATACTCATGCTGTTCTGGATTGTAGTTAGCTATCCCGCATGTGTTATCTGGAATGCAAGCCGGCACCCCACATGGATCGACGATGTCAGGTGCCACGCATGAAGAAGAAAAAGGGTCACACCCATCCCATGCTTGGTTACCAGCGCTGGTATTCCCGAAAGGTTCCCACACGTTCCCCGTCCATCTCACCTTCAACCATCGAGCGATCTGCTCTTCTACTTGAATTATGTGCCAGTTAGATTCCGTGGATGTATGACCGCTTGGCACAGCGCAAGCCAACGGATCACTCGGTAGCATGTCTGGGATTCGCCGGATTCTAACTTTCTTCTGACCGCATGTGTCAAGATTGAAAGTGTTTTTTGCCGTGATCGTGTTCGTTGAGGCGCTGAATTCTGGCGGCAGATCCACGTTGTGATATTGCGACCACATGCTGAGCGAGTCGTTGATCTCAACTACGACCGCAGCATCGTCATCTGTCTTCTTCAAACACTCACTAACTGTGCCGATGCACTCATCGAGTGGAAGACTGAGTTCTTCCACTTCCCATCTTCCTTGATCGAGATCGCAGTGTTCGTCCTCAGGCCGATAATAAGCCCACCCGATTGCATCAGGTTCGCCGCTAAAAAACAGATTGAAAGGATCGTTGAACACCTGAGTAGAACCAAGTGGAAGACCTCCTTCGCTAAGAATGACCACACCGGTGATCTGCCCGTTCGTCATCTTCGTGGTCGAGCGAAACTGCACTCGTTTAGCGCCGCTGCCACCACCGCCGGCAGCGACCACTAGGACGTTGCCGACTTGCGTAGCAATGAACCATTCATTGCCTGCTACTGTTGCCGTGGAGAGGTTGTAAACATACTGCTCCAAAGTCTCAGCGTCTTGATTCGTTTCCTCAAGCAGCGCAGGTGGAGTCGGATTCTCATCGATGATGAAAGAATCGCAGATAGCTCGACCGGGCGTGTAGCTTGTTCTCGGCGGTATTCCGCTTGCCGGAGTTTGAACAACCCAAGACTGACCGCGAGCCACTTCCATCTGCGTATCGTAGGGCAGTGGCTTGGCTGCCATCGTCGCTGGCAATCTAGTCGCTTGCATTTGAGCGCGAGCGTTTTTCCAGTTCAGATACTCATCCGGTGTCATGGTGACTCAGCGCGTAGAAAGGCAAAATCGATTTCTTCTTGAACCACAAACTCTTCATATTGGATCTGACCGGGAGCCGGTATTCCATTAACATCTATCTGCCCGATGTAGTTCGTTCGACCGCCTTCCTTCGTTACGAACGGCATTCTTGTAGACTCGTCGCCAGCGGTTGCGAGATAGTGAGTGTCCAGAAGCGCTCGCTTGGATCGCCAACCAGCGGGCTTGTCAAGTTTCTGAACGGTGTACTCCACTAGGAAACAATCCAGCGCTACTGGGTTCGATCCTGTGCCGACTACAATTCTCACTTCTTGCCAGTTGATAGCGGTTATCTTCCACTTGTTAGCGTCACCGGTGGTTATCCAAGACGCACTGTTAACTCTTTCAAGCCGTTCCGCTACAAGTTCATCGCTGAAGGTCGCTTCGTACTGCGTGACGATCTTAGTTTCGTTGGGAACCTTTTCAATGAACGGCTGGGAATACAAGTTACCGGTCGGCAACTTACATTGCTTCGGTGTAGTGCTGTTATCTTCGTACAGAACGAAGTCCACGAGACGCTGCTCTGTTTGATAGATCACGGGGTAAGCGTTGAGATTCGCTGGCACTGTTATCGGTCCGAGATCTCTGATCTCCACATGATTGAACTGCCCAGTGCGAAAGATAGTGGTGAAAATAAACTCCTGAGTAGCCTTTTCGTTCTGTTTTACTTGTACGCTTCCGCAGTGCATGAACGGATAAACGGCGCCATTGGCGAATAGAATATCCATACCCACTTCCGGTATGTCGTCTTCCGTGACGCTTGAACTGTTTGCCCTACCGGGATGCGTAGCCAGAACTTCCGCTGCTGTTACATAAACAGTCGCAGGAGCATAACTTCCATCGTCGCATAAGTCTTCACAATTGTCGCATGGAAAGTTGAGAGAAGTGGGATCGCCCGGTGCCGGTGTGGGCGGAGGACCGCTGGAACAAGTGCAACCATCTGGGCATGGTATCGTATTCACCCACAGTTCATTCCCAGCATCCCAGTCCCATGTGCATGTCGCACTCCCACCGACTCGAACTCTAAACGCGAGAGTAGCTTCGTGTTGAACCAACGAACTAGAAGCTGTAGCCGCTGCGTCACTGTGCCGAAGTCTGGCGATTTCATATTGATAAGTTATGCTCATGGTGCCAGTTGAACCTCTCTCATGTTTGTTCTTCGCGGTGCGGTTATAACATCTCGTTTCTCAGTTTGTAGGATTGCGTTAGTGTTGTTGTTAAGCGCGGCGATGTTCGTTGCTGTCAGTCTTGCTTGATTCTCGCGCTGCTGTTTCTCTAGCAAGAATCGATACTCTTCTATGCTATCCTGCTCGGCAGTCATCCCCGTTTTAATGTTCTTGATGCCGTCCTCTTTCAAGAAGTCATCCATCTTATCCGCTTCGTCTTCGTCCGCCTTTTTCTTGAGTACGAACTTTCGCTTATCGGGCTTCCAGCCCATCAGCCAACCTTGAATTGAATTCTCTTGGTACGCTTGGACTTTCTTATTGAACACAGAGTCTCTATCTTCTGCGTCAATCATCCACTGGGGGATCATCGGGATGTTCGGTGCCATGTCTTGAATCGATTCTTGCCAGAGTCCTTCCTGTCCCCTCGTCATCCATGCCTTCGAATAACGCTTCATCTTCTCTCCGCCTTCGGGATTCAAGCTGTCCATCCAGTCAGTGAATTTGCCCAACGCGACCGTCAGTTCAGTCAATCCTTCCGCCAACCCTTCGAACGCTGGGGCTGCACCTGCTGATAACTTGAGCTTAAATTGTTCCCATGACCGACTCAGCTTGTCGATCGCATCATTCGCTCTCGCTGCATCTGCGACCATCGATTCATCAAGAAGAATGCCCATCTCTTGAGCTTGCTTCTTGTATTCTTCCAGAGTCGCCGCTCCACCTCTCATCGTTATATGAAGACGCCTCGCTTCCATGTCAAACAACTTCGCAGCAAGCGCGGCGCGAGTGCCCGCATGTGGCACCGCTTCCATCGCATCAGCTAAGAGTTGAAACTGCTTATAAGGTTTTAGCTTGTTAAGTTCTTTAGCATCGATGTTGAGCTTCTTCAATGCCATTGCTGCTTCGCCAGTACCCATCGCTGCCTCAGCAACTCGCTTCGACATCTTCTCGAATCCAGCGACTGCCGTCTCGAAAGGCAAACCCGATGTTTGACCGGCGGCGAATGCGACTGCCTGAATGTTGGCGACTGATTCGCCCATGCCTTTCGACTTCTTGTCGAGGTCATCAATCTTCGTGAGTCCTTCGCGAAGAACTCGCACACCTTGAACCATCGAACCGATTGAAACCGCGGCTGCTGCCATCGCTGCGGTTCGACCTCTCAGATTCTTATAGAATCTGCCGCTGAATGTGTGCGCTTCACGATATTCTTTCGAAAGTCTTGCGACCTCTTGTCGATGCAGTTTCACGGATAGGTTTCCGCGCTTCAGCATCTGATCCGCCTTGTTCAAGCTACGAGCGTACTTGTCATGGACTGACAGATTCTTCTCGAACACTCGCCGAGTGGCTCGCATCTCCTTTCTAGTTTTGAATAGCCCCTTCTCGAACTCATCAGTTCGAGCGATGATGTCCATTCGTAAGGTGCCGATTGACACTGCCATCTAGGAATCTCCTGTGCGCCTCATCTGGCGGCAGTTGTTGGTTGTCTTGATTCTTGTCGAGAGTGTGTTTCTTGTAACCGATCCACGCATCGATAACTCGATCGCCGACCGCATTGAACCAAGTGATCGGATCGTCAATCCCAAGTTCAAGAGCAAGCCCGAAGACGAAGCTCAGCCGCGAATTGCGCTTAAACTCCATCTCAAACCTTTCAATGCGGTTCACTCGTTTCCCGATTCCTCCTCGTCGAAACTCTGACAAGCATCATAGAGCAGATCCAGCTTCGTAGAGCTTACATCGTCGCTCGTAAGCAAAGGAAGATCAGCGTCAGTGAACAACGGATCGCCGTTCATATCGCAGCACATATCGATCACACAATAAGCATTCGCATGAAAGAACTGTTTCTCTTTGCTCATGCTCGCGATTGATGCCTGCCTTCGCGATCGAGTAACTGGCGACCATGACTTGATCATCACAGTGCCGATGCCTTCAACTGTGACACTTCGCTTCGTTGCCTTGATCGCACCGAGCAGCGATTCACGAGTCAGCGAAGTCGTCTGCGTATTGCTTTCCTTCGTCTTCGTCATCAAATGTTCCTTGAGGTATTTCTGGTGGTAGTTTCTTGCTCAGCACTGTTCGTTCGAGTGCGTCTTCTATCACTGCGGTTATCTTCTTCATCGCGATCGGGTCGATCGGTCGGCGGGGTAGAAACTTCGAATCCTTCTTCCAACTGATGGCACCCACTCTCTCGTCATCGAGAATAACCCAGTAACTTTGGTAGAACTGTAGTTCACCGGTCGCCAAGTTTCGACCTTGTCTCTGTTTAAGCTGTACTTTCAATTTCTTTCCTTCAAAACACAATTAAGGGGCTGGTGGCGGGACTTGTTCTGGTGTGTAAGTCGGTCCAGTGCCACCGTCGAAGGCTACTGTCAGAGTTACCATCATCAACTCATTCACTGCCAAGTTAGGGAATGCCACGCTAGTGATGATGGCAGTTCCCGCTAGTGTTGCAGCGTTTACACCTATTGTCGTGTCACGGCATGGGCTTTTGGGAAACTCCACTTCAACTTCTTCGCCACATCCTCCCATGACTGTTAGCGGAGTAAGATCATCTTCGGGGTCGAAGATAAGTTCAAGCGTCATCTCGCCGGGATCGATTACATCTCCAGCAATGTATTGCATGAACCCCGATGTATTCAAACTTGTTGCGTCAATCTTCTCCTGAGTGAACTCGGGTAATTGAATCGATTTAACTCTCGACACAAGCGAGAGTCCGACCATCGTGAATAGTGCGCCTTGTCCGGTGTCGCCTAAGAATGCCATGAGTAACCTTTCAAATTAAGTCAACGGGATAGTGAGTGATCTGATAATCGACTCGGCTGATATATCTGAAACCAGCCGATCCGAGTTCTGGCCGATCTGTTTCGAACGACTGCCCAGTGAGTCGAGAAGTCTTCAAACAAACCTCGCCCATCTTTCCTATGTAGTTTCCGCATCTTCGGACAATTATGCGCTGGATCTTATCTGCCATCGCTCTGGTTGATGCGAATGCTTCAACCTGAAAGCGACTGATCGAACAGTTGATTATCACATCCGGCTCAATACTGTTTTCGATATTGCTGCTGATCTCATAGAACACGATGGCAGGGGTTGCCATCGCTTCCGGTAGCTGATCGCTGCACACTCGTTCTCCTACGATTGCTACGAGATCAGGTTCGGTGATCAATAATTCTCTGAATGCCGCAGCGATGTCTTGGACGCTCATAGTTTCTTCCACCGTTTCTTGACCGCGAGGATGAACGATGTCTTCTGCTGGTGTCTTGTCATGTCGACCGCTGCTCGCATAAACGGTCGCGGACGTTGCCTTGTTCTGTCAGTTCTGCCGCCGTCTTTATTCCATCGCGGGATCATGCCACCGAACTCGAAGACGTTGCCGATGTTTCCCCACGGTCTTTCGGGCCCGATCATACATAGAACTGCGTTTCTATAAACCACGATCTTGGTACGAAGAGACTGAGATAGATTCTTCGGGTTGTTCGCTCGTTGTTGGCGAGTCGCCTTTGCTTGCAGTTTCGCAGTTCCGGTCCTGCGCGACTGATGCGGTCTCGCAAGTGCTGCGGCTTGCCTTGCGACTACTGTTCCGCCTGCTCGCGTTGCTTGCGTCATCACTTTAAGTCTGAGTTCCTCTGGTAGCTTGCGAAACATCTGCTCAGTCGCTGGTGTGATTCTGAACGAGACACCCTTGCGGCTGTTCTTGGCAGACATGCGCCGCTTATATCTTAGCGCCTTGCCTTGCATCTCGATCTTCTGAAACATACCAGACGAACTCATTGCTCTTCTCCTAGTTGAATCCTCATCTCGCGTTTCTCGCCCGAGTCGTCTAGCACGGATATCACATCGCTCACGATGCCATCGACCTTGCATCTCATGCGAGCAGATGCGATAGCAACCGCTGCGAAGTCACCATATAACACTCGCTTAGTTTGGGCAGTCACTTGCTGTCCTCGAAGGGTCTCCGAACCTGATGTCGCTAAGCATTCGCATGGCCATCCTCCGATGACTTGCTGCCATGCTGCCGGGTCGTTGAAAGTCGGTTGTCCAACACTGTCAACCGTTCCATCGTGTGAGAAGAATGTGGCGATGTATCGCCTGCTTCCGATCTTGTTTCGTCTTGCCATTACGGGTAATCGCTCCGAGTGAATCGTTCGATCAGTCTTCGGTAAGGCAGATCCGTATAGATGATGTCATTCATGTCCATAGTCGGATTCTGAAACCACTTGCCAGACTGCATGTAAATCGCTTGGCGAAGAACAGTCGGCACAGATGGTTCGCTGTCACCGTAACCGACTACGAGTGTCACTTTCACATCTATCGCATCAGTGGGCCATGATGCGTCAGAGTTCAGAACTATCATCTGCTGGGAAGCGTCGAACGTGTAGTCGGTGAAAGTCGCTTCTGCTTCTGAGTTCTGGTCATAGTATTTGACATGCTCGACCGACTGAACTGGACGGATCGGAAAGTAAATGTAACTCTGATCAGAAGGAAAGAGATCCCGCTTCATCTTGTAAGTTTGAGTGATCAGTGCCGAGGATGTGTCGTGTTCGACCTGCTCAGTGGCAGCATCGATATACATCGTAAGAATCTCGTCATGACTATCATCATCAACGCTGAGTCGTATAGCTCGCTTTAGTGCGCTGAGCGTCACCGGTCGATTCGCTGGAGCGATCGTTCGTTCTAGTGACCATGGAAGTCGGGCAGACATCTGACTCATAACTTGATCCTGATTAGGGTGAAAGCACAGCGACCGGAAAGCAGAGCCGCTGTGCCCCATCGTCACTCGCTGAGAACGAGTGACGCTGTGAACATCAAACTAGATCAAGTAGCGAACAAGCCGACAATGCTGCCGGCAGTGGTCGCAGTTCCAACGTCGAAGATCTGAGTATCAGATCGGCTCGTTGCAACCAGCCCCACTTGATCGCTCGCGGCATATAGTTCGTTGAGCACCTTGATGGTCAAACTGCGGCGAATGCCCATGATTGAACCCATGCGAAGATCGCCAAAGACGGCAGTAAGATCGCCAGCAACAGCACCCAATCCGGAAAGCACTTGCGTGAAGTACACCGGGTAGCCGAGGAACTGAGCCGGCATTCCGCCCGCTACATTGTCGCCAGTGTTTCCGCCAGCGGCATAGAGCAGTCGCTGCATCGAAGCAGCATAACCAGAGTGATTGATGTACCACGCTGGTTGGATTCCAGCGTACAACGGCAGAGCCGCGACAGCATCGGTGAACTCGTCGAGCGTCTGGGCTCCCCAGTTCACATTCAGTGCCAACTGAGAACCAGCAGCAAGAGCATTCGCGATGCCAGTGATTCCACCGAACGCTGCTGTGCCGTCTCCGAGGAAGCTATTCGTATCCTCTGCCACAGCGATCGCATAAGCGATCTCCTCAGTGACGAGATCGACCATCGAGATGATCGAGTCCTCTTCGAGTTCAGTACTCATCAGTGCCAGCACTGCGTACTTCTTAGCTACGAGATTGATCTGTCCGAAGGTGAGATCTGAATTCCCGATATTCCCACCCTCGCCGGGGTACTCGACGGTAAGACCGCCAACCCGCTGAGGCACATCGAGAGTATTCGAAGTCATCGGCATCGTTCGAGCGCTTCGACGAAAGACGCCGGCTTCCTCGACGAGTCGAATGATCGTCGCTTCGAGCGGCTCAGGAACAGTGAAACCACCGGCAGTATTCGGTGTTATGCTCATGTCGCCGCGAGCAGGACTCATCTGATAGCCTGACTCGATCAGCTTGTTCTTCGCCGAGTGATTGCCAGCAGCAGCAGCGTAGAACAATCCAGCGAAGTACGCTTCCTTGTTGCTGTTAAAGTGCTTCGACTTCTGATAGGCAACCCGAGCCGAGATCTTCTGGTTTTCCCACGGGTAAGCGGAACTTGCTTGGGGTCCGCCTTCTGGCTGAGACGATTCACCACCGACCGAGATCTGGCGATTCACCTTTCGTGCTTCGCTCTGCTTGGTCTTTTCGAACGCAGCAGCGTACACTTTAAGCTCGTTCTCGTTCTTGTCGAACTCGTTGCTCAGTTCGCTGATCGAGTTCAGTGCGGATGCCTGAGCATCTGCGTCAGTGGTTTCAACTGATCCGATAGCTTCGATCTCGGTTGCAATTTCAGCGTTTCGAGCGTCGAGCTTTTCGATCTTGTTCTTGATTGTACTCATCGTGAGTTAATGCCTTGTGAAGTTGGAAAGGTTGTCAAGTGGCAACACATTCGAACGGTTCAACTGCATCAACGGATGAGTGAGATAGTTCGCTGCTTGTCGGTCGGCATCAACTGATGCCCAGTCGTTGTCGCATAATGCGGTGCCGCTTGTCAAGCACTGCCGCTAGAACTCTGGCAGAATGAAGCACAGCGATCGGCTCGACTCGATCTTGTTCCTCCTCTCGCTGCAACTGATCGACGATCTTTCTGCTTCGACTGAATCCAGCATCACCACCCCACAATGCCCACGCAATCCGCCCAGCACTTGGGAACCCATCTTCATCGGGCGTGAACCCTTCACCATCCTTGTCCACTTCATGACGAGCAAGATAGCTATAGACTCGTTTCCATGTATCTTCGCTTAGCTCGCCATCTCTGATGATCTGATTCGCTCGCGTCACTCCAACCTGAGTGCCACCTCTATTAAATTCTTCACGCCATGAAAGACCTTTTTCAGCCTCTTCGACCATGCCATCGCTCACGCTGAGATCGATGACCGAACGTACCGGCTCAGTTATGCGAGCAGCGATCTCATACGGGCTCTGAGTGTCTTCTTGTTCTTGATCATCTTCGATCGCTGTTCGAACTTGCGGTCGAGAGATCTCATCGGCAAGCCCAGCGTTCATCGCCTGATCAGCATTGAACCAAGTCTCGTCTCTCATAAGTTGCAACCAAGTATCCACATCCGTGGTCACTCCATTCGATGCAGATCGCGTGGCATAGACATCAGCGATCTCGCGAGCGAGAGCATCGAGATGATCAGCGACAGTCCTGAACCCCGAAGCATTCCCCATCGCGACAGTCCACGGATCATGAATGAATAACTGAGCCTTGCGGCGCATCACGATCCTATCGGCTGCCATTGTGATTACACTCGCGATCGACGCTGCGACAGCATCAACGATGATAGTTGTCTCCCCGCTTCTCGCTTCGATCTGGTTGAAGATTGACAGACCTTCGCTCACTACACCACCAGCGCTATTGATGATGATCTTGATGTCTTCGCCTTCCAGATCGGCGAACGCTTCGACGAAGTCATCAGAACTGAATCCGCTTTGCCCTTCGTATCGTTCTTCGACAACACCACGAGCGTCGATCACTTTGCCTTCTAGGTTTACTCTGAACATCTAGCTTCTCACATCATCGAGGATCTTAATTGTAAGTGCATCAGCGCGATCGCCTTGCTGTCTCATGTGATTCATCACTGCTTCGCATGGTTCGTCGATGTTCATCGCGACGATCTCCCGAAGTTGATTCGATGTGTCGTTGCAGTATTGTGAAGCGATTGAACTGTTCGCTCCCAGATCTTCGACTGCTGTGCCCAGTGTGACCGCCCATGTATCGTAGAACTTTGCTAGCCACTCTTGATAGTTCTTGCGATCGACACTGAGTCGCTCATCTTCGATCTTCGTCATCCGTTTGATCGTGTTTCTAACTACACCTTCGAACAGCGCAGTCTCACGCTCGCTCTCGATGTCTTCGCCAGACTCGTCATCACTCACAATGATCTGCTCAGTGCTGTTCGTTGTCGTGTTCGGGTTAGTAAAGGTCTCAAGTTGCGGATCTTCGACGAAGTTCAGATGGTGCATTCCTCGACCTTCGTTTCCGCTTATCAATCCTTGTGCTCGCAGTTTCCCGGTGTAGTCTGCCATGGCATTCGGATCACCCGATAGGAATGCGGTTGTGTCGAACTTGAAATACATATCGCCTTGCTGCTTTTCTTCTTCTGTCAGAAGTTTGAGCGTCATCTCTTGCTCCCACTTCGTCAACCAACGATTCAAACAGTTAGCGAGATAAGCGGCATTCCGTTCAGTGATGCTCTTATAAGTCACGCCGCTAGAATCTCCGAGAATGTTTTCGAGGTTCATGATCAGCGCGATTTCTTCTCGATTGAAAACTCGCTGCTGTAAGAACTGCGCATCGCTCTGACTGATCGGCAGCACTCTTGCTGTCACACCTTCTCGAAGCATCGCAGTCTTGCCGGCGTTATCGATGCCTTTCACATTATCATCGAACGAGTTAAGAAACTGCTTAGCCTTCTGCGGATCTCTGAACTTTCCGACCGGCGCTTCAAGAATGATTCCCGGTCTTCCTGCGTTTACGAACGCTTGTCCTGCTGCTTGCTGACCAGCGAGCCCCAGTCCGATGATCTCTCGGCAAATGTGGATCAGTGAATAACCCCAGACTCCGTTCCATCCGAATCCTTGAATGTGGACGCAGTCTTCGTCCGGTATGTAATACACTCGACCGGGTTGCTCGAAGAGATCGCTCTGGCTGTAGTCATAGAGATCGGGAGCGATTACCATTGTCCACTTCTTGCCATCAACGAGCATCGTTCTCGCTGACTGAGGTAAGATCGGGATGAGTTCAACTGGTCGCTGTGCTTCGTCTCGAACGATCGCCATTCGACCGTTTCCCATCAGCAGCGTATGTCCTTGAATCTGTTCACGCTGAACAGCGGCAGTCTGATAGTCGTTCGGTCGCTCTATGAGTCGCTGACGAGGATCATTCCTTAGCCACTCGGTTGTCAGATCGCTGGTTCGTCTCATCAGTTTAAGCGGCATAGTGGCGATGTGACCACTGATCTTGTTTACGGCATACCACAGCGGCGCGAGTCCCATGGCGGTATATGGATTGACGGTCATTCCCACCGCCTTGTTATTGCCGCCGAGTGCATCGACTAGCCACTCCTGCGGATCGCTGATGCCGCTAGTCGCTGAGTTCATGGCACCCATCACATCGGCGATCAGTGCTTCAAGTTCTTTCTGCTCGTTCATCGTCTTCTTCTCATACTATGATTAAGTTGTCATCGGTCGATCTGCCGGATGAACTCATCGCACGCCGATAAGCCATAACTAAACTCACCACTCCGTCGACCTTGTCTGCCGACTTTCGCTTATCAATCATCCATCGATCTTGACGGTCGCGACATGCGACAGCGTTTCCGATCATCCAGCGCAACACTGGGCAACCGTCATTAACTAACCGACCATCATTCATCGCTTGCGAGAAGTCATTGAGTGGCTCGTTGAACATCGCATATGTCTGTGGCATCCTCGCGACGAGCAAGCCTTCTTGTTCAAGATCTTCGGCGAACTGCTGACCATTGTGTGGATCGTATGCGATGCCATCATCGAACTCGAACTCATAGCTCGCTTCGAGGATGTCGTGCTTCATGTCGGTGATCGGATACTTGCAAAGTTTAATTCTGCCTTCGTGAATCCAGTTCGCAAATGGTGGCGCTGTGAGATCTCGCTCAGTGTCTTCGGCGATATAAACGAATGAACGGCATTCGTATCTGTAAACGAAAGGCGATTCATGTTCATCTTCTTCTGAGCTTTCTTCTTCTGTCTTCCTCCGATGTTCGAACCTTGCGACCATCGACCATGCCGCGAAGTCGTCTCGACCTCCTAGATCGACACCGATGCCGATAGCATCTGCTTCGAGCCAGTCACTTTGCTCCGAAGCGCAAGCGTCCCATGCGTCGAGGTTGAACGCTTGCTCTGACGATGTGACAAGTCGGTTGCCGTGGTATCGAGTAAAGCGGTTCACAGCTAGCCGAGTGGTCGACCGTTCTGCTTGCTCTTTAAGATAGCTAGCCTGAACGCTTATGCCGATATTGGGGTTAGCCTTCTGCCATACATCAGGGTCCAGCGCTTCGTCGTCTTCGTCTAATTCATACACTAAAGCTAGCAGCGACTCATCCTGATACTCGTTCGCTGCCACTGCCTTCGCATGTCGATATTCTTCAAGCCAGATGTAGGACTTGTCATCGCCTGCGGTTGTAAGTGTTCCAATTAGAGGTTGTAACCTCGAAGCGCTGCCGGTTTGCATCGTGTTATAGAAGTCGGAATGGTGATGCTTCCAAGCATGTAGTTCGTCCATTAGAACGAGCGAAGCGTTTAGCCCATCGTAGGACTTATCCGATCCGACACAAGCGATGGTTCCTTGGTTGTGGTGAAACATCACTTGCTTATTGAGGATCGATGACCGGCTCTTCAAGTACGGACCCTGCTCAATCATTCGTGAGACTTCGCTGAAGATCACCTTTTCCACTTGTTCTTTCTTAGTGGCAGCAAGTATGACCTGAGCGACTGCTTCTGGAGATCTTGTTTCGGGGTTGATGTCGAGCGATGCACAGTAAAGAGCGATCCCAGCACCGAGGCAACTCTTGCCATTCTTGCGACCAAGCGAAAGATAGAAGCGGCGAAACCGTCTGGAACCGTCATCGTCTCGAACCCATCCGAACAACGAACCGACGAACATGATTTGCCAGTCTTCAAGCACGAAACTTAAACCCGCATCTTTTCCGATGCTATGCTTCAAGCACAGCGGGAAGAAGTCACAAGCGACACTCGCCAGAGTCTCATCGAAGTGATACGGGAAGCCGACTGACGATTGCTGATCGATGTCTCGCTTGTGTCTTTCACAAGCAGCGATCACCGACTTCGACGCTATCTGCTCACCGCTCAGGACTTTCTCGACGTAGGCATTGAGCCGATGCAATACTCCGCTGGCAATCACTTGGCGATCCTCCCGAGCAGAGTCTCGAACTGATCTTCTTGCTTCTGAGTGTTAAGCGATCGAAGACGACTGCGAGCAGATGGAGTCAATCCCATCTCTGGACGCAAGCGATCCATCTGCTGAGCGTACTTGTGAAGCTCGACCGATAGGTGATTCTTGCGGATCGTCACTGAGTTTCCTTCGCGTTCGACGATAGCTGGTCCAGTCTGGCGAACGAGATCGAGGCATCTTCTCCACTGACTGTAAGCGATGCAATATGAAGTGAAGATCTCGCGGCAGTCGCTACTTAGCACACCGAGCGTCTGAAAGTCCCCGATCAGTTCGTGCCACTTCTCTTTAGCATGATGGTCGAAGTAGTCGGGCATCTGAGGCGCAGCGCCATCCGATCGGGGAATCAGATCATGATCTGCGTATCGCTTAGGGTTCCGAGCAATCGCTCCGGATCGTTCAGCGAACTCGATAGATTGTGCTTTTTGTCCAGC
>PJEL010000924.1_pt1 | contig 32230 bp, 22 predicted proteins | sample 1853271 | NCBI WGS metagenome assembly PJEL01 (sample SAMN08108733, study PRJNA415343) | Invertebrate metagenome, whole genome shotgun sequencing project. | host: Globobulimina | place: Sweden: Gullmar Fjord | collected 2015-08 | reverse complement strand
GACTGTGTGGTCTGCCACGAGATGAGCTCCCACCGTCAGGGCGTCGTGCGACTGTCGAACCCGGATGACGGAACGGTCCTGGCGTTCGAGACGGTGGCAGACATCACGGGTGATCCGGATATCTCGGACTTCTGTATGGCTTGTCATGACGACGACGGCGCAGCTCGTCTGGCGACTCCTCTCGATCCCTTCGGCAATGGAAACGTGCCTCCGGAGGTCGCGAGTCGCTTCCAGGGCACCCTGCAGTGGGACGAGTGGTACGGCGACTATTGTTTCGGTTCAGAGGGCACTCTGAGGGGGGTCAACAGCCACCACGACATCTCGGACGCAGACCAGGCCTTCAGCGGCGCCCAGATCGAGTGCCTGAGCTGCCACGGCGCCCACTCCGTCAACCGGGCCAATGCAAAGAGCGACCCCTGGGGCACCGAGGTCCCGTACGCCGGCACCACCAACGAGTTCTGCAACGAGTGCCACAACGGGGGAACCGATGCGGGCAACCCGGGCTTCCCTCTCGGGGTCACCGGACCCGACACCGCCCTGCGCCCCATGGACTCCTGTAACTATGGGATGTCGCCTTGGTATGTGGACTACACCTGGCCGAACCTCCCCCATGGTGGGGACTCGAAGCGGGGCTGGGCCGGCTACTCCGGGGCGCCGGAGTACGAGCTGGACTGCACCGACTGCCACGACCCCCACGGCTCGTTCACGCCGACGAATACCGAGGGAAATCCGTACATGATCCGCGACTTCGTCGATGGGACAGCCTATGTCGACGACGGCGCGCGAACAGCGGGTTTCAACGGTCCCCCCTTCAACACCTACGGGGTTGCCCGAGCTGTCGAGGTCCAGATCAGCGGGAACACGGTGGTCTGGTCTGGACCCACAGGGCTCTGCGACACCTGCCATGTCGACTGGGAGGCCGCGATGTGGTCCCACGACATGTGCTCGGCCTGTCAGACCTGCCACGGGCACGGTCAGGCCTGGGGAGCGGAGGACTTCGGCGCGGGAGGCCAGGCCAACACCTGCCCCTAGACTCCATGGAGAAGGAGTGAGCTAGCCAGGTCGCCAGCTCGAGGTCCAGACGATAGGGCTGGTCGGTGACTGTGCTCCTCGTCGCTCTGCTCTCCGTCCCCGCCCTGGCCGGCACCTGGTGCTATCCCTCCGGTCTGCGAGTCTCGCTGGAGGGTCGCGCCGGTCGCAAGGATATCGGCATAGCATCCGTTGTCGGTGGCGTCGCCACCTCGCAGGTCGGCGCGGCACACGTGGTGGAGCACCTGTGGTTCCGGTCGCCGCAGCGGGGAGAAGCCACGGTGGGCAACCTGCTGGCGGACCTGGGCGCGGAGTCCAACGCTTTCACATCCTTTGACGAGGTCAGCTATGTGACAGTCGCCAACCGACGCAGCATCCGCGGGCTCCTCGAGCTGGAGGCGGCGCGCATCGACGATCCCCTCGCCGGAGTGGACGAAGAGGTCATCGAGGCCGAGAAGCGAGTGGTCATCGCCGAGCTCCAAGAGCGCTATGACGGAACGCGCGGCGGATACTCGGACCTGCTCGACCTACTGACGGCGGACGACCTCGGATATAGCAACGGCATCAGTGGCAGCGCCCGTGAGATCGACGCCCTGACGGCGGAGGCTATCGCACGTCACGCCGAGCGTGTGTATCGCCCGGGAAACGTGGCGATCAGCATCGTGGGTGACTTCAATGACGATGCGATGCGCGAGCTTTTCGCCCAGACCTTCCCATTGGGCCTCCTGGCCGACCCGCGGAATCCCCAGGACATCTCGCCAGGCGGGTGTTCATCCCGGGCGCCGAAGGATGAACCACCATCGCCTCCGAGGCCCGATGGCAGCTGGGTTCATCGCGACGCAGATGTGGACGAACCGACGGGCGTCTTTGGCTGGACACTCCCGGCGGGTCGGCGGGAGCTGCACGAGGCGGACCTCATGGGCGCGTTGCTGGAGGCGCAGAGCCGCCGTCGCACGCCCCTTGATGTGCAGTGCGCTACGACGGACCACGCCACCTTCAACACCCTGGTCTGCAGCGTTCCCCTCACCAATGTCGGCCGCGACACCGGTCGCATCGACAGGTTCGTGGGCCGCATCCGCAGCCTCTGGTCGGGCCTGTTCATTCAGAGTTCGATACGGCATCAGAGGCTGGCGAGCGCTGCCTCGTTCTATGCCCGCAGATGGCGCGCCGCGGAGCTGCCGGCTCGGGAGCGGCTCTCGGCGGATTCTGGTGGGTATCTGGCGGAGCGGGCGATTCATTTCTTCCGCTTCAACTCGTGGGTGATGCCGCTGCGAGCGAAGTCCGACGTGATGAATGTGGCCCTCATCGCCGGGGACCTGGTGGATAGCGATCGCATGCGGAGCATGGTGCTCATGCCTCGAAGGGTGCCGTCGACATTCGGAGGTGAGCGGCACGGTGGGCGAGTCGTGGATGTTGCCCGGACTCGGGATCCAGACCTGGTGGATGCCGACTACCTGCGTCGTTTCCTGGTCCTTCCCGATGTCGATGACATCCGTGTGGAGCGCGAGGCGAGCGGCCTGGAGATCTGGTTCTGGCCCTCAGACGCCCTCGCCGAGCCGCGAACCGCCCTGACTGTGGGATATCCGGCCTTTTTGACCGATCCGGTCCTCACCGACTCCGCCTACGAGATGCTGGCCAACCCAGGGCGAGTCGCCGCCGACCGAATCGGGTCGGAGGTGTACGACGATGGAACCGAGTTCTTCTGGAGTGGCACCGACGACACCTGGACCGTGCATGTGCAGCACGCAGATGTGCCCAGGGCGGCGAAGATCCTGGGCAGTGTCGCTCGCGCCCAGCCTCGGCTCCTTGGCCCTCGCGCCGTCGAGCAGAGGTGGGAGGCCCTTGGCCAACGACGTCGGCAAGCCCTGGCAGATGCATCTACACAGGCTTCCCTCGCCCGGTGGAAGAGGTTCGCTCCCGAGCTGCCGATGGGCCTGCTGGACGACGAAGTCTTCGCCCGCGCTCAGGGTGTGGAACGCGCCGAGGTCAAAGAGTTGGTCGACGATGCCTTTCGACCGGAGAACGCGAGGCTGCTGATCGTTGGACCCAGCGAACCCGGACTCCTGGGGGCCGCTTCGAGTGCCTTTGGGAACTGGGTCGACCATCGAGAACGCCACGACGCTGGGGAAGCGGGGTCCGCCCCGGTCGAGATCAGCACTCCAGACCGCGCTGTCCTGGTGCTCGAGCCGGTGCGCCGTCGCGGGCAGGCGGACGTCACGGTGTCCTGCCACATCTCCGACTCCGACCGGACCGGCGCCTGGCTCCTGGAGAGGTACGTGTCCGGCGCGCTCAATGCTCGTCTTCGCGGCGAACGCGCCCTGACCTACGGCGTGCACTCGTCGTCGAGAGAGACCGCCCACGGACCGACGCTGTCCATCTCCACCAGTGTCGCCCATGGGGATGCTGGCGAGGCGGTCGCTGCGGTGTTCGATGCGTTAGCCAGCGCGGTCCCGGCCGATCGACTCGCACAGCTGAAGGTGGAGGCCGCGCGAAAGACCGTGAGTCGCTACCAGACTGGCGACGAACTCCTCCGGTTGCTGCGGGATCTCGCCACCACCGACGACGACGATGAGGATGGGACCGTGGCCCAGCGGCTCGCCTCGGTCACGAGCGAGAGCCTCGCAGCCGTGCTCGAACCCTGCGTCGGGCACGAGGTGGTGAGCATCGTTGGAGACCCCGAGGTCGTCGGTCCGTCCCTGCGAGGGAGTGCCGTCGACTTCGAAGTCATCGACTGGCGATAGCTGCGTTCGAGATCAGACGAGACTGTCGAGGCATTTTCGCCCGGTTGCCTCGTGGTGCTCTTTGGTAGGCTCTGGGTAGCGCTGAACCCCCCGAGGCCACGGAGACCTGCCTGCCGCACCGCGATCCTGAGCAACGCGCACTCGCCCTCATGGGGCTGGACTTGCTGCGCCGAAGGGTACACACCCAGCGAGGCACCCGTCGGCTCTCGGCTCGGGACGTCGAGATCCTTCGCTACCTCCTGCGTCACGTGAATCAGGTTGTAAGCAGGAAACAGCTCGAGCGGGACGTGTGGGGCATGGCGGAGTCGGTTCAGTCCGAGGCCGTCGCGATCGGGCTGCGTCGACTGCGCGGCAAGGTCGAGGATGACCCCGCCAAGCCGCGCTTCCTGCTCAACGTGCACGGGGTGGGCTGGCAGCTCTTGCTCGGCGAAGCGCCGGAAGCCGAGGTGCACACCAACCTGGGCGCCATCCTGGACGGGTTCGAACCGTCGGCCGACTGGACCGAGCTGTCGAAGTCGTCCGATCGCTGGCTCACTCTGGTGGGTCCCGCGGGAATCGGCAAGACCCGACTGGCCCGCCGCCGCGCTCTGAACGCCCTTGAGTCCGGGGAGGTCGACGAAGCCTGGGAGGTAGAGCTCTCCGGCTCGGTGGATGCCGAGGGGCTGCGCGACGCGCTGGGTGCGGTCCTTGGCGTTCCCGGCCCGGCCATCGAGCGCACCCTGGTGGCGCGAGGTCGCGTGCTGCTCCTGCTGGACGGCGCCGACGCGCTGGACGACGGCGCCCTGGCCGAAGTGGTGGATCTGGCCGGAGAAGTGCCTCGGATGCGGATCATGGCGACCGCGCCTACTGCGCTGGGTGTGCGGTCCGAGGTGTGTCTGGGCGTGAACTCCCTCGAGCTCGAGGCGGCGATTCGTTTGCTCCGGGTGCGCATCGCCGAGGCGGGACGAAGAGACGTGGATGACGCTCACCTGGCCCGTGTTGCCGAGGCGGTCGAGGGCGTGCCATTGGCGCTGGAGTTGTGCGCCGCGCGCGCCCGAGTTGTTCCCCTCGATCGTCTCACCGTGCCGGCCGCAACCGAGGTGGCCCTGGAGGCGCTCCGCTGGAGTTGGCGCGCCCTGGAGCCGAACCTCCGCGCGACCCTGGCCCAGTGCGCTGTATTCAAGGCGCCTTTCGAGCTGGAGGCCGCCGAGGCTGTGGTGAGGATCCCCGACTGCGACGTGGTCGATCTGCTCGTACAGCTCACCGAGCACGGGCTGCTGGGGATCGATCCTCGGGAGCCGCGCTTCACGATGCGCCAGCGCCTGCGACAGGCGGTCTCCATCGAAGCGGACGCCGAGACCGTCGAGCGACATCGCCTCCACTTCATGGAGTGGGCCCATGCCCGTCGCGCCGAGCTCATCGGTCCCCTTGGATGGAGGGCGGTTGCGGCCCTCACCGCCTCGGAGCCGGACGTGTTCGCCGCACTGGAGCAGTGCAGTGGAGCGGAGCGGGCGGCGATGGCCACGGCGCTGGCGGGTTTCCTGAGCCTCTCCGGAAGGCCCGAGCGGCGGCTTGCGATGCTGCAGCAGGACGTCTCCGATCTGGAAGAGCCCCTACGAACGCGCTTTTTGTCGGTGAAGGCCCATGTCTGTACGGTGCTGGGACGGTTCGACGAGGCCCGGGAGATCTTGGCTCGGGCCGCACCGGGCGATCCATATGCGCTGCGGGAGCAAGCCTTCATCCACGTCGCGGTGGTTGATGACGAGGCGGCGCGCGTGGCCTTGGAAAAGGCCCTCGTGCTCGGCATCGACGACCCCATGTTTCGGGTCTCCCTGTACGTCGACATGGGCTTGGTCGAGACCCGTGCCGGCAATCCCGGCGAGGCAGAGGCTTGTTATCGCCGTGGTTTTGCCATCCTGGGCTCCCTGGGCAACCGAACCCACACGCCTCGGGTCCGCAACCAGCTCGCACAGCACCACTGCTACTACGGGGATTTCGAGGCGGCGCTGGAGCTGGTCGATGGGCCCTTCGATCCCGAGGAGGCCGGGCGCAGCTCCGCTGGGTTGGGAGCTTGTCTGCGTGGAATCGCTCTGGGCGGCATGGGCCGGAACGAGGAGGGCGTCGCGGCTTTGCGCGCGGGCATCGCCTTGTCGCTCCGCATGGGAGAGGCCGATCGCGCCTCCTTTGGGTTGATGACCCTGGCCGATCTGTTGATCGAGCTCGAGCGCATCGACGAGGCCGAGCAGTGTGCGATCGAGGCTCTCGAGCTGGCCACGGACGCCGTTCATCGCTGCGGAGCGCGGACTGTGCAGGCCTCGGTCGCGCGGTGGTCCGGCGCCTGGAGGGTGGCGGCTCGCGCTCTGACCCAGATGCTGGAGTTGACCGAGGCGGGGCCGATCACCTGCCACGCTCACTCGACCCTCTCCACGGTCCTGGCCGCACAGGGGCAGCTCGACGAGGCGAAGCGACACCTGGCTCTGGCGCGTGAGGCCCTCGAGACCACCGGCGATCCCGTCGCCTTCGCCAAGGTCGAGATCGCCGAGGCCGCGGTCGCGCACGCCCTCGGTGACCCGGCTCCGGCTCAGGTCTTGCTGGAACGCACCTGGGAGGGTGCCGAGCTGCGCATCGAACGCGAACTACTGGCTCGGCACCTGGATTTCGTCCGAGAAGCTTGACGCGGCCTCGCGACGGTACACACCACGTTCACATCGAGCTGAACGATGTTTCAAATAGCGCCCCGACCACATTCATGGCCGGAGGTGAAGCTGTATTTGCGAACAACAACGGGGAGCTCAAAATGGAAAACGAAGATCGAAGAGAGACGACAGCGTGGGCCGTGCAGGTTTGGGTCAGCTTCATCGCGTCGAGCTCGATGATGGTTGTCGGAATCTACAGCCTTCCAGTAGACATGTGGACCAAGGGCTATTTTGCAATGGGGCTGCTGTTCATAGTGGGCTCTTGCTTTTCTCTCGCTAAGCACGTTCGGGACAACCTGGAGTCCTCGCGACTGAGCAGCCGGATCAAGAAGGCGAAGACCGAGCAGATCCTGCACGAGTTCGAGCGGGCGGCGTCGTAACTGGCGGGCCGGGAAGATCTGTGGCGCTTGGGCCGCGACGGTCTGGGCCGCCGGAGCGAGATCTTGGGAATCGTCGGGCTGCCGGAATGAGATCCTCGGGATGTCGGACTGCCGGAATGAGATCCTTGGGATCGTCGGGCCGGCGGGTGGGAGTCGTCGTGAGTAGTGACGTTGAAAAGCTCTTTTTAGTGGCCTTCGGCCAGCGAGGGGCACGCCCCTCTGCACTCCCGGCAGCATGAAGGTCCGCAGGGTTGATAGGTGTCGACGGCTACTGTTTGGGCGGACCTCTTGCTGGAATGGGCTGCGCGCCCCTTCAACCCCCGGCAGAGGGGCTCGCCCCTCTGCACTCCCGGCAACAATCTACGACGTTGTGTAGGGCGTGGCGAAGATCCCAGGCATCGTGGGGGCGTCGGGAAAGTTGTGGCCTTGATTGCCGGGTATGTGGCCGACGGTCGCACTCCCGCGGTCCGTCGCTCTGGAGACCCGCTCGGAGCACGACGATCTCGCGACCGATGAAGACTGACGCTGGTGGGCTTCCGACCACGGCACGGCGCCCGCGGAGATCTCGTGTTGGTGTTGGTGTTGGTGTTGGTGTTTTCGCACCTTCGAACCGACGTTTCCAGGCTCGCCGCGTCCGCTCCCAAAGACGTCGCGTGCGAACCCGCCGCGACGTTTCCCGGGGTCGTCGCCGACAACCCATACGGTCGCCTTCATCACCAACACCAACACCACACCAGCCTCGATTTCCCAGGATCGCCGGTTCCAACCCGTGCCGTCGCCTGCCAAGACCCACGTCGGGCCGTCGGAACGAGATCCTGGGCATCGTCGGGCTGCCGGGATCAGGTCCTAGGCATCGTCGGGCCGGCGGGTGGGAGTCGTCGTGAGTAGTGACGTTGCAAAGCTTTTTTGGTGGCCTCCGGCCAGCGGGTGGCAGGCCACCTAGCAACCCGAGGTCTGGGTGGTTGATAGGCGTCGACGGCCCGAGCTTGCGGACCTCTTGTTGGAATGGGCTGCTCGCGGCAACGGGGCTCCGCCCCTGCCAACCTCCGGCGACGCCTCCCAGGATCCCCACGGAAGACCGACCCTGGAGCATCCTCGCCAGATCTAGACCTGCCCGGCGCCCGCGAAGGCAGACGCCGCCAATGCCAGGCTCCACAATGCAGCACCTTGCCGGCTGTGGAACTGACGTTGGCGGCGCTGCCGGTACAGTACTCATCGGCAGAAGTAGCGATAGCAGCTTCTGCGGTGAGCACGGGGAGCGCAGCCCGGAGGCCTGCAGCGAAGGATGCTGCTTGAGAATCGACGCGCTCAACCGTCGCAGGCTCCGGTTGTGCCTCTCGAAACTTCACTTTAAGTGACACACTGCGTGCGCCACACCTGAGATGATTCTGACCCAATCGCTGCACAAGCACCGTAGGAACTGCGTTCCTACGGTACGTTGTGGTCGACCGGGCGCAGAATCGGGGATTGATGTGGCCCATCCTTCGCTGCCGGACTGCCGGAGGGCGGAGCGTCAACAGGGGTTCTAGGGGAGGTCCAGGAACATCAGGGTGTTGTCGCCGTCCGGAGCGCTGCCCTGGCGTGCGGTCGCATCTTCAAAGGTCACGTCCACCGGCACATCCTGCCAGATCGAGGTGGTGTCGATGGTGAAGACGGTCGCGATGTTGTTGCCGTTGTAGGCCAGATCGGTGTCGTGGAAGTCCGCCGTGGCGGTGACATCGCTGACGATCGGATTGTAGTCGACGAGCATCGCCGCGCCGGTTCCGGGCACTTCGCCCAGGGTGAGGTCCGCCAGCGGGTCGTCGGGCAGGTTGTACCAGTAGCCCCAGTAGTGCTCGAAGTTCATGTTTGCACTGTAGGACTGGACGAGGAGCTGCAGATCGCCGCCGTTGACCACGATGCCCTTGATCCGGTGCTCGAGGACCTCTTCTGCGCCCTTGCCGGTGTAGTACTGCGCACCCCAGTCGTAGCTTCCGTCGCTGGCGTTCAAGCGGACCAGGATCGCGTCACCGAACTGGGTGTCATAGGTGCCAACCGCGACCCGGCCGCCCACATACACCGTGCTCGTAGCGTCGTCTACGCGGACGATGTGGGTGTTGTTGTTGTCGCCAGAGTTGGTGTCGTCCCAGGTCTTTGACCACACCTGGTTGCCGCTGGTGTCGAACTTCGCCGCAGAGAGGAAGGTCGGCAGGCCGCGTCGATCCATCGACACGTAGGCGGCGCCTGAGTTGTCGAGATCGAGGGAGTTGATGTTGCTGCCCACACCCATGTCGAGGTGCTTGACGAACTCGAGGGTGGGGGAGGCCCCGTCGACGCCGTTCACCCGAGCGATGAAACCACGCCCGTTGGTGAGTCCGCCGATCCAGGCGTTTCCACTAGCATCTACAGCGACAGTGTATCCGCGGTCGTTGTAGCCGGCGGCGACGTCGAGCTGCTTGCTCCAGAGCAGGGAACCGTCGACCTTGCTCAGGGCAAAGAGCAGGACCTCGGCGTCTCCGAAGCTGGCACCCGTGACGATGACGCGGTCGGAAACGCTGGCGTCGACAGCATAGGCGTGGCTGGTCTGCCAGGCCAGTGCGGGCGGATCGACGTTCTCTGGGCTGAAGCCGACGGCCCAGCCGAGGTCACCAGTGGTGTCGTCGACCTTCAAAACAAGGGACTGGAAGGCGCTGTTGAAGCCGGATTGGCTCCGGTGGCCAACCACGTAGGCGAACCCGTTGTCGTGGGCAATGGACTCGGCGCCGCCGCCGGTCTCGCCGTTCTGGCCCGAGTCCGGGGAGAGCTGCTCGTAGTCCTCGTTCCACTCCTTGGCCCAAGCTAGCGTGCCGTCCTGGTTGACCCTCGAGACCACGATGTTCTCGGAGAACCCGTCCGACCAGCCGTTCACGTTGCCGTTGTAGTAGAGGTTGCCGGCTCCGTCGCCGACTGCGCCACCCGACAAAGTGTCCTCGTTCGGGTCTCCATGCACCTTGGCAACAGTGTTCTGAGAGTCCGAGAGGATGACCGCGTCGCGACCGCGGCCGGTGATGGTCCAGGGGTAGGTCTCGACGCCTTCATAGGTGATGAGCACGTCTTCGATCCGGTAGTCGGAGGCGACGGGCACGAAGTAGATGTCGAAATCCAGGGATCCGTAGGCGGGAATCACCTGGTTGGTGACGTCGAGGGGGGTCGGCACCGGGATGTTGGTGTCGATGAGGGTCCACTCGGAGTCGAGTACGCCGGCCTGGGGAGTGAGCACCATCGAGTCGATGGTCACGTCCGCCGCGGTGTTGTTGACGATCTGCATCGAGTGCCGCGAGAAGCTGTACGGAGCGATGCCGTTTGCAGTGAAGTCGAAGTAGTCCTGGCCGGGCGCGATGTACTGATAGCCAAGGCCGTAGACCGAAATGGCCATCGCCGGAACGACTCCGGTGTCGGTATCTGTGTCGGTGTCCGTATCGGTATCGGTGTCGGTGTCCGTATCGGCGTCTGTGTCCGCGTCTGTGTCCGCGTCTGTGTCGGCATCTGTATCGGCGTCCGTGTCGGCGTCCGTGTCGGCGTCCGTGTCGGCGTCCGTGTCTGCCACCGTGTCAGTGTCTATGTTGGCGGCGGTGTCGTCTTTGGTGGCCTCATCGCAAGCGGCGAGGTTGAATGCCAGCAATACGCCGGCAGGCATCAAGAACTTTCTATACAATGTCATGGCGGTCCCTATTCAAGGAGTTGGAGCTGCATCACCTACTCGGTCGGAGCGGCCGGGAGGTTACAGAAAAGGCGTGGGTGCCGAAAAACAGCAGAGCGAACTCGTTGAGAAGCAGGCACTCGGGCATAAGCTCGGTGATGCTCGGCTTGCCCTGCTCGGGTACTGCCGAGCCCTGGTGAAGGACGAGGCCGAGGCCGAGGATCTAGTGCAGCAGGTGCTGCTCGCCGCCCTCACTCGCACCAAGTTGGATCTGACGCGTCCTCTGCTTCCCTGGCTGCGTCGCGTTGCTCGAAACATGGCGATCGATCGCTATCGCTCCCGAAGCCGGGAGGACGAACTGCCGGAGGTCCTTCGGGATCCGTCTTCCGTCGCCCCCGACGCCGCCGTCGAGGTGGCCAGGCAGGCGACGACCGCTTGGCTGTCCCTGCTCGGCTCTGTGAAACCTCGGGCGCGCGCGGTACTTCTCCTCCGGGATCTGCTGGACTTCTCGATCGACGAGACCGCGGGATTACTGGGGATAAGCGCCTCGAATGTCAAGGTCACCTTGCACCGGGCCAGGGCCGCACTGGGCGAGGCTGCCGCACGGGATCCCCTCACGAGCCAGGCTGCTCATACACGGGCCCTCGGTGCGGTGTTCGAGGGGCTACCGCGTCGCGATCAATACAGTCCCCGTGGGCTTCTCGCCGGCGGAGCCTCGGGCGAGATCTCCGATACCCGTGTGGAGTCCGCTTCCGCCTGGTCGATGTGGCTGTCGCTGATGAACGCGGCGGAGCGCGCTGCGGAGGGGAGCCCGGCGATCGCGGTGAAGGCTCGACTTGCCCGAGTGCTCGCCCTGCATCCCGATTCTTCCTATGCCTTCGAGGTCGATCTGGCCGAGGCTCGCAGGTTGTGCGCGGAGCGAGAGGTCCCGGGGCTGCACGTGGATGTCGAGCTCGTGGCTGGCGTCGCCTTCGTGCAGCGCGGTCGGCTCATCGAGGCCGAGCAGGCCTTTGCGGCGGTGCTGGCCGTCTCCGATCTCTCCGCGGAGGTTCGTGGCTACGTCGCGACAGGCCTCGGAGGCTTGCACTGGCGTCGAGGTCGATTCGCCCAGGCTCGTGACATGTACGAGGAGGCCGGCAAGTGGGTGAAGTCCGAAGAGGTCCGGGCGGCGCTGGTACACAATATGGCGCTGGTGGACGCCCTCAGCGGTGAGCTCGAGGCATCGCTCCGGCGCGCTGCCACCGCCCTCGAGGCGCATCGATCCGCCGGCCGAGCTCACAACGCCTTCAGCGCCCTGAACACAATGGGCATGGCGCTCCAGAACTTCGGTCGACTAGACGAGGCGAGTGCGCGCTTCAACGAAGCCCTGGCTGTCCTCGTCGACCTCGGCCTCGAGAACAAAGCCGGTGCTGTCCACAACAACCTCGGACTCATCGCCCACGAGCAAGGGCGCCTTGCAGACGCCGTGTCCACCTGTCAGGCGGTCATTGCGATGGGGCTGGAGAGCGGAGACCGGCGCCGGGTGGCCATTGCCAACGCCAACCTCGGTGTGGCGCGGCACGCCCAGGGCCAGCTCGTCGCCGCAGATCGGTCCCTCACCGAGGCCATTGCCGTTGCCGACGCGGTGGGATTTGGCCATCTTGTCGGCTTTGCCACCGCCCATCGCGCCGCGGTGCGGGCGGGACTCGGGGTGGACTTCGACGGCGATCTCCAGGCCGCGCGGCAGGTCATCGAGGACATCGGCGATCCGCGCATGATGGAGGTCCTCACCGCCTTGGAGGCCGTCATTGCCCTGCGATCCGCCGATGAACTCACCGTCGAGGTGGTGGATGCAATACGAGACACCCGCGCGTCTCTACAGGCGGGCGCGTCCAGGTTTGCCGCAGTCCGCATCGCCCGTGGCCTCCTCGATCAGACCGCCTCGGCTGTTGGGGTCGGATTCGTGGGCTAGTACTGGGGAGGCGCAGGCCTAGCTGCGCCGCTTGGAGCCCAAGCCCAAGACCATGAGCGGAATCAAGGCTGCCAACGCCAAGACTCCCAACCACCAAAAGCGCGGTCCCGACGGTGCCAGCTCGGGTGGGAGTCCGGCAGCGCCGTGACCGAGTACGGTCAGACCCGCCCATGCAGCCGGTGGCTCGCCCTCCGCGATGGCCTCGCGCTGAGCGTTCTGCAGGGCGCGATCAACCGGGAGGCCGCTGCGAAAATGCTCATAGAAGCGGGCCATCATCGCTGCGCCCTGGTCGTCACGCTGTCGCCAGAGCCCACCGACCACAGTGGTGGCACCCGCCTCGAAGAAGGAGCGCGCCAGGCCGAGGACACCTTCTCCGGGAAGGACTCTCCCGGAGACGCTGCTGCATGCGGACAGCACGATGATCTGCCGGTTCAGGCCGAGGTCGGCGATCTCTCTGGCTTGCAACAGGCCATCTTCGTCCGGTGAGCCCGCTTCCAAGACGACCGCCGCCCGCTCCGGAGAGGCGTTGTCGTGGATGGCGTGGGCCGCGAAGTGAAGCAAGCGATAGCGGTCGAGCCCCTCGGCCTTCAGTGCCGCCTCGCTGGCTTCGGCTCCGACCAGAGTCTTGGTGGTGGAACCGAGCTGGGCGGCGGTCTTTCGCGCTTCGGCGGCCGCGAATGGCAGCGGTGGCAGCGACAGGGTCTTGTCTTCCCGTTCTGTCGACGCGCCCAGGATCAGCGCGGCGGCGTCGAACGCGGGTTCGTCGTCCTGACGCCACTTCCACCAAGTGGCGACCGATGGTGCCGTGCTCAGCGCCCACCGGGAGACGACCGGCCCTTCACCCCAATCGAGCGCGGCAAAGGGCAGCTCGTGTAGGGGGCCGTCGAGGACCAGATTGAGCCGGTTCACCTCCGCCGGCAAGCCAGCAACCGCCTCGGCGAGCAGGCCCTCGTACAGCGCGGCGGCCGCTTTTGGGGGAACCCGCTCCTCCCGCTGAAGCAGACCGTTGAAGAGGGGAATCGAGGTGCGCAGGTCTGCGTCTGGGTGCACGTCGTACACCGCGGCCCCAGCCGAACTCACCACCAACACCCAGCTCTCGGGCTCTCGATAGCTGGCGTGCCAGGGAGCGATCTGGAAGGAGAGCAGAGCCTCGTCCGGCCCGAGCTGCGCGGCAATCTCCGCGGTCGTGGGGATCTCTGGTTTGGACAGGTGGGCGATGTTGGGGTCAGCGGCCACCAGCTCCGCCCGCACCCGACGCTCCCTCGCTTCGAGTTCATCGAGCTCGGCCAACAGGGGCTCGGAGTCCAGGTTCCCACCCGATAGCTTCAGTTGAACGGCTGTGATCTCCCTGAGGACCTCGCTGCGTTCCGAGCCGAGGGCACCCTCCTCCCCTCCGATGGCGGCGACGGACTCCAGCAGTCGGCGGGCGCGCATCTGTTCCATGAAACGCAGCGCCATGTCCATGTCCTCGGGGGACGGGGCGTCTCCAAGGGTCTTGTGTGCGAACAGGTGGTAGGCGTGGCTCCACGCGGACAGGACCTCCGACGAGGCGTCCGCAAGCTGGAGATCGCGCAGCCCCCAGACTGCGTCTACCGCCTCCCAGGAATCTGCGATGCTCTGTTCGCGTGGACCCACCCTCCAGCGGGCTTGTGCGCGCTCGACCAGCGTGCGACCGAGGGCGACCTGTCGGCCAGTTCGCCGGGCCAGGTCCGCTGCGGCGTCGAAGCGCGCGAAGGCCTCCTCGGGATTCGTGGTCGCCCACCGCTCTCCAAGCAGGCGCTGGGCGAGCACGACGCCAGCGGTATCTTCGTCTGCGGTGTGCCGCTCGAGGCACTCGACGAGATGGCCGGTGCCTACCTCCCCCGGTATCAGCCTTCCCAGGACGCACAGAGCGCTGGCCTCGCTGGAGTGGTTTCCTCCGGCCCGCGCGACGGCGAGGGCCTCTTCGACCTGGGGGATCAGCTCTGCATCCGTGATGCTCTCCCGCAGCTCTTGGCTCTCGAGGGTGAAGTTGATCGCGTTCAGGCGGGCCGTAGCCTCGACGTACTGGTCGCCCGCGTCGTGGGTCAGCTCGACCATCCGGTTGCTGTACATTCGGGCATCTTGCGCTGCGCCGAGCTCCTCGGAGAGACCGGCTGCCACGTGCAGCACCTGGAGCTGTAGCTGGTAGGGGCCCTCCGGGAAAGCGGCGGCTTCGGCCTCCTGGATCAGAGCGAATGCGCGCCCGAGATCCTCCCCCTGCTGCCACATCGCTCTCGCCTGCTGAGAGCGCACGATCGCGATGAGCACGTCGTCTCCGGCATCCGTCGCGACAGCGGCAGCCTCGTCGAGGAGACGATTCAGCTCGTCGTTCTGCCCCGCGTAGGAGAGCCACGTTGCGAGCCCGAGTCGCGCGTAGATGGACCCCTTCGCGTCCTCGATCTTGTCCATCCCGACGATGGTGTCGCGGTAGCGCTGCTCGGCCGCGTCGACCCCCTGATCCGAATCGATGTGCGCTCGGGAGAGCGCCGCCCACCAGGCCTCGGGGTCGGCGACGAGGACCGCGTCGAGTCGTGCGGCTGCCTCGTCCCAGAGCCCTTCGGCTCGGGCGACCCGGTAATAGCAGCGGTAGACCTCCGTCGCTTCGGATTGGCCATCGCAGTCTTCAATGCTTCCGGCGAGGGCGATTCCAAGCCAGAGGAATGCAGCTAGGTTCACTCGATCACAACCGAGAAGGTGGCGGACTCATGCTTGGAGCCATCCTGGAGTGCCGCCTGCACCTGCCAGAGCAGCTTGGTGCCCGCGGTGTAACTCTTCAGCTTCGCCTCCGGAACCAGATATTCCGTCGCCGATATGCCCTCTGCTCTGTCCACCGGTTGCAGGGTTTCGGTACCGATATTCACGGTCCAGGTCGCCTCGGGACCCCGCCACTCGAGCAGGAATGCCTCTCGAGGAAGCTGCGCACCGTCCGCCACGAGCGGCTGGATCTCTTCGGGCTGGAAACCCTCTCGATAGGCAGAGTTCTCGCCCGATGGCAGGAGCACGGGCAGCGCCACGAGCACTATGACGGCCGCCAGCGCCAGTCCGCCGATCCAAGCCCAAGGGATTCGTGCGGGTGTCTGTTGCCCGTCCTGAAAGGGCTCCTCGATCTGCGGCTCCTGGATCTGGGGCTCTCTGGCCAGACGCCAGGCCTCGGCGCAGAGTGGACAGACACCCAGGTGATCGACGATCTGGGCGGTCTCGTCGGGCGAAAGCTCTCCGTGGCACGCTTCCCAGATCCGGCCTGGAGTGGGGCAGTCGTCGCGGGCCATCGCCTCGTTCGTGGCGTCGCCAAAGGCCCTCCGCAGTGCCTCGTCGTCCCAGTTCAAGGCTCCACACCCTTTGACTGAAGACAATCCCGAAGGTTCGCCAAGCCCCGATAGATACGGTTTTCCGCCTGCTTTGGCTCCCAGCCCAGTAGGCCGGCCGTCTCGCCCACCGCGTGCCCTTGCAGGTGCAGCACCACCGCTCTCCGACGTGCCTCCATCAGCACCGCCAGACAGTCGAGGATCGCCCGACTGGCCTCACGTGCCGCACTGCCTCGCTCGGGGTCTGGCGTGCGATCTGGGGGTTCGACCACGCATTCCTCGAGGTACTCCATGCGTTTGCGGTTTGCTGCGCGGATCCGGTCCACTGTGACCCAGTGGGCGGTCTTGCGTATGATTGACGACGACGGGCGGCATTTCTCCTCATTCTGCCAGCGAATCAGGCGAATCATCGTGTCCTGGACCAGGTCGTCGAGGTCCGATCGCATCCACGCTGGACAGAGTCGATTGACTGCCTGGCGCACTGCAGCGTCGAGCTTGGCGTCGAATGGATCGGCTGTGGTCGCGGTCACGGGGCGCATGGTAACGCGAGCGGGCTCGGTCAGTTCAGGAACAGGATGGCCCCGAACAACAGCAGCGCGAGGACGACCACGGAGTTGCCGAGTGCGCTCAACACCCAGACGAGGGTTTCTTCCGACTCTGGGTGGGCGGGCGTTGGTTCCGGTAGTTCGGGGTCCGAGGGCTACCTCCTTGCACCCTCATATCCGCCTGGATGCGCGCAGGGCAGTGCTGCCGACGGCGGCTGGCAGCCTCGGCGATGCCCAGGCTGTCATGGCGCTCGTTTGGCGGCCTCTGCCCTGAAGGTCTCCATGGCGGCCCGGACTTCGGCGTTGGCGGGCATCACCACCTCGAACGTCCCGGCGGCGCCGGCGGCCTCGGCGGCCACGAAGAACGACCCCATGGCCCGGACCTGCAGCGCCTCGGTCGGCTGTACCCGAAATGCGAAGTTGTACGCATGGGCCGCCAAGGGGAACGCGCCGACGTCGTAGGCGATGTCCCCCAGGGCGAGGAGCCCCTCATCGGGCGGCAACGTGTTGACCGCGGAAAGCTCCAACTTGCGGGTGCTCTCGAAGACCTCTCGGGGGCCACTGGCTTTGTGCATGGGCGAGAAGATTGGATCGCACTGCAGGATCGCCTCTCGCGTGGCGGGCCATTCCTCCGCCGGGAAGCCTCTCGCCAGCAGGCGTTCGTGGTGGGCACCTTGACCTCGGGGGCGTCCGGAAACCCGCCGACTCGTACCTCAATCGGGTGGTCGGCGCAGAGTACGACGTCGATCAAAAGGTCGGTTCCAGCGCTCTTGTGGACCTTGGCTGGGACATCCATGACGGCCTTGCCCCACCCAAGGAACGACTCCCGATCGGTCGCAAGTTCGAACATCATCTCGTTGGACACCATGATGATCGTCGGCTCTGGAGCCGGGGGTGCGGCGATGGCGGCTCCAATGGCCGCGAGGATCATCGAAAACAGCATGAGACCTCATCCCTTCGGTGAAACAGCATCATCATCCACGCCGAGAAACCTCAGGGGAGATTGATGGCGATACCCTCCCAGTCTCGGGACGGGACCCCGACCTCGATCCGCTGCACGCCCTCGTTGTTGTAGGGCTGGCCCGCATACATCGACATGTCGTCCCAGCCGTTTTCGCCGGTTCCCCAGACCAGCGCGTGGGCGTAGTGGGTCTGATTGGCGTTCACGTAGAGCTCCACAGAACCGTTTGGGGAGATCCGGTAGATGTTCGCGCTGAAGAACTCCGACAGGTACAGGTTGCCGCAGATGTCCACGACGATGGCGTCCATGTAGCCGGGGTTGTCCCCCAGGCCGGCGACAAACACCGTCGGAGGCCCCACTGGATCGTAGTTCGCGTCCAGATCCACCTCGTACAGGTTCTGCTCGTAGGCAGCGCCGATGTACAACTTGGTGTTGTCCAGGCTGAACGCCATTGCATGGGGCGTCCAGTTCAGGTCGAGCAGCGTGGTGCGCTGACCGGTTGCCGGGTCGATTCGGTCGACCCTGTCCGAGAGGAAATCGGAGGCATAGAGCATGTCGTCGGGACCGAGCAGCACGCCGTAGTAGTTGCCGTTGCTGATGATCGATATGCCACCCTGTGGCGTGATCCGCAGGAGCTGGTTGTCCCACAGCGAGGAGGCGGCCAGGTCTCCACCGGGAACCCAGGCCATCTGCTCCAGGGTGCCCACCCCGGGCTTGAAGACGCTGGCTGCCCCGAAGGCGTCGGCCTGCACGAGGTTGCTTGTGTCATTGCCATACATCAAGCCGTTCTCGTCGATGACCAGGCCGTGGTAGCCCCGGGCGCCCTGCACGTCGCTGATCGAGAGGGGCGCAGCTGGCAGAGCGCTGCAGTCGAAGACCGGGCCCGGATCGGTGTCTGTGTCGTCAGTGTCAGTGTCAGTGTCAGTGTCGTCTGTGTCAGTGTCGGTGTCGGTGTCTGAATCGGCGTCAGTATCGGTGTCTGTGTCAGACTCGGTGTCGCTCGGAATCGACGTTCCCGCGGGCAGAGTGCAGGCGACGCACATCGCAATTGCAAAGGTGCGAGGCCGTGAGAAGGCGGCAATGGCGCGTTTGAGAAGGAGAAGCATCATGTCCTGCGGTGTCGTGGCCCCGACTCAAGGGTGCACCACGGAACCGGCGCCGTCAATGGCCACAGAAATGTGATCAGACCCACATGGCTGGCGGCACTATTGGGCACAAGAGAGGTGTTCGATGAACCGAAGTCTGCTGTTGCTGTTTGCTGCTGGCGCTCTGTCCGGCTGCGACTTTGCGGATCAGTTGTTGGTCAACGGAGTCCCCCCGGGCTGTGACCACGAGGTGCCCCAGGGTGAGCTCTTCAGTGACGCCACAGATCCGGGTTGTACCGGCGTCGCGGTGGATCCCGCTCCGGGGGCGGACCCCCAGTTCACCGGCGCGGTCGTGTGGGTGGTCGATGCGACAAACGCTCCTGGCGGGACGGCAAACCTGGAGTGTACGTTCGACCCACTGCCGGGGAACTGTGAGTCATGGGATGGACAGAACGATGGAAGCTGGACAATCGGAACAGGCGGACACGGTTCGGCCGTGGGCACGGAGTTCGACTGTCTCTGTGCGGACGTGAGCTGTATGTCGATCGCCACCGGGACCGAGGTCCGTGCGTGGACCTGGGAACTCGGCAACTGCGCGCCCTGAGGCGTCCGGAGTCGTGATGTGGTGGTTGATCTCGGCGGCCTTGGCCAATCCGGTGTGGGACCTTCCGGAGGGGGAGGCTCTCGACGTGTGGACGGCCGCATGGGATGAGGTCGTGCTAGCGGAGGGGGCCGCTCGGACCGAGATCCTCCGCGTGCAGATGCGGGCGTCTGGAGAGCAGTGGTCCGTCGATGTTCACACGACGGACCGGGTGCAGTCGCTGGGCTTGATCTCTCGGCCGGAATCACCGGGTGAGCGGGTCGAAGTCTGCTACCTCGCCTGGGCGGCAGGACGCGAAAAGGCGAGTATTTCACTGGAGGATCTCGCCGTCGCGCTGCCCGTGGCCGTTGCCCCGGAGCGGCCGGTCCCCGAAGCCCCGGAGATCGCGCTGGACAGCCCAGCTGTCGAGGAGGTGGCCGAGCCTCAACCACCTCCTCCTCCGCCACCCCCACCGGCGTCGCGGTCCAATGGGTTGCACGTCGGGGGCGGGGGCTCCGTGCGCGGGATCCGTTCGCTTTCGGCGCTCGTCTGGTTCCGTGGCTACAGCCTCTATGGGCCCCTGTCCCTCGGGTTCGTGGCCGATCTGAGCCTCGAGTTCGAGCGCATACACCTGGGGAGCGGAAGCATGGTCGATCGGCGGGGATTCTCGAACACCGTCGCGGGCTCTGCCGGAATCGACCGGGGTGCATTCGGTGCGACCGCGGTCGCTGGAGCGCTCCTGACGTACGGCCCGTTTGTAGAGCGCATCACGCCCATCGTTGGTGGCCAGCTCGAGGCGGCACCGCGGTCGGGACGGGTGGCGTTCTGGACCCGGCTGGACGTGGCGATCGGAGGTCGCGAAGTCGCGATCGATCGGGACGCGGCGCTGCGCCTGTGGCGGAGGGTTCCCCCCAACGTGCCCTTCAGCAGCTCCGCTCCCCCCGTACGGGTGGCGGCAGGTCTCTCGATACGCCTGGCTCAGCCGTGAGCGCAGCCCGAGACCGCGCCGAACACCTCGACCATCGGTGCACACTGCTCGGTGGCGACCTGGTGAATGTCGCGGTCGCCACGGCTCGTGCTCGAGATCTGCACGCTCGCGGTCAGGGCGCGGAGCGAGCGGCTCGATGCGCGGTCTCCGAGCAGCTGGTGCGCGGCCACGAGGAAGAGCGAAAACGCACACGTCTCATGGAGATCTGGCAGCTCCCCGTCGTGCGTTGGTGTCGCGCCGGGGCCGGACAGGGGGTTGTGCCTGAGGATGCCGCCCACGACGCCTTGATCCGACTGTCCGAGAGCCTGCATCGGGTCCAGGATCCGGCACGCCTGCACGGGTTTGTCTGGGGGCTCGTGTGGCGAGTGCTCCGGGAACACGAGCGGCGGCCGTCGTTGCTGAGATGGGTGTTTGGCTCGAAGACGGAAGTCGCCGGACCGTCGCTGGAGGTGCAGGTCGAACGCCGGGATCGCATGGCCGCCGTGCAACAGGTCCTCCACAAGCTCCGGGTGGAAGACCGCGAAGTGCTGTGGCTCACCTACGCCGAGGGCATGCGCCGATTGGACGTCGCCGAGGTCCTCGACGTGCCGATCGGAACCCTGAATCGAAGGCTGACCCGCGCCCGCGCTCGGTTCGAAACAGCTGCCCGCCGCGCCGGCCTCGCACCGGAGGTGGACCGTGTCTGAGTGGTCCTTCGAAGAAGACCTGCAGTCGCTGGCAGAGCAGTTGGATCGGCAGCCCCTTCCTTCTCTTCCCACGGCTGTGCGACAAAGGAGACCCAGGCGCTCGCTCTGGCCTGGGCTCGCCGCCGCGGGTGTCCTGGGGGTCTCTGTGATCGCCGCCCTGGTTCTCGTCGACCTGGTCCCGTCTGGGGTCGAGCCCACTCACGGTGCGGTCTCGGTGGTTCCGGACGGCGTCGGTCATGTCGTGCACGACGGCTCCCGAACCACCATCGAGTGGACCTCTGGCGTGGTCGATGTCGACGTGGAGCCGAATCGAGGCGCCCAGGTCGTCGTGCACACGCCGGAAGCGGAGGTGACCGTCGTCGGAACCCGCTTCCAGGTCCATCGAGACGCGCGCGGCACCCATGTCACCGTGGACCGGGGTCTGGTGCACGTGTCGTGTTTCGGCGTAGAACGCGGAGAGTTCGGTATGGGTGACGAGGCGTGGTGCTTGCAGACCGCCGGCGGCGCCCTCGGTCTCGCCCTCGAGCGGCTCGACGACCGGGACCTGGTGGGTGTTCTCGAGGCCATCGATCAGGGACTTGCCCATCCGATTGGTAAGGATCAAACTCGAATCGTTCTCCGCGCTCTCAAGGTGCAGACCCTCGCCGACCTCGGCCGCGAGGAGGACGCGCTCACCGTTGCCGAGACGCTCCTGAACTCCACGGAGCGGGATGCCCTGGCCACTGCCGCGAGGCTCGCCTGGCCCCAGGGATGTGAGCGAGCCCGCCCGTTCTTGGAGGCGCTGGTCGCTCTCGGAGACGAGGTGGCCCCGACGTTGCTTCGGCGATGTGAGCCCTGAGGAATTTCTCGTTGACCTACACTCTGGGCCCACTCCGGAGGCCCGATGAACCTGCAACAGCTGCGCGAAGCCCTCGACGGCCTCGGCTACTCGGCACGGCAGCGCTTCCTCATCGATCTGGCGAAGTCTCAGGATGTGAGCGGGCTGGCAGAGGTGCTGTCGATGGGGGACGTGAGCGATGCGTCGTCGGCTCTCTTGCTCGGCGATCAGGCAGATCTGACGGGATCTTGCCGGCGACCTCTCCCAGGAGGAGAGTGCCTGGTACACCTCTTTATTCGCGGGTTTGCACGCGCTGGAGCCCGGGGAGTTCCTCGCTGTCTTTGGCGAACAGGCGGCCACCTACCAGAGTTTTCCCGAGCGGGTTGCCGGCTGGCAGGGCGCGGTGGGTGCAGTGCTCGACCGGCACCCCGAGCACATCGGCCCAGTGACCCGCGCCATGGCGGCCAACGAGTCCTGGACGGCTCGATCTCTGGCTGTCTACCTGCTTCCGAGGGCAGCCGCTCGGGCTGGTTGGACCGACAATCTGCGGGAACTGCTGCGCTCGCTGCGGCGGGACGAGGACAGTCGCGTTCGGATCCCGGCCAAGGGCTGCCTCACTTCGCGTGAGTAGGCTAGAGCCGCTCCCAGGTGACCTCGAAGATGTTGCCATCCACATCGGCATAGGTGAGGACCACCGCATCGTCTTGGATGTCGAGGTCGCCCTGGACCATCACATCGATACGCTCGAGATCTTCGACGACGGTGTCCTCGTACAGATCGACGACCAGTAGCTCGCTTCGGATCGGACTGGCATCGGGGCAGCCGGCCCGGCCGCAGGGGAAACACCCGCCCAGAATGAGGGCCACCAGGGGAATGAGGAGGGCACGCATCAGTCCACCTCCTCGGTATTTTCTGGCGTTTGCGGGTAGTAGTACTCGTCTCCGACCTGGAGAGCCATGACCGTTCCGTCGGGGTAGGCTTCGATGGAAGCCTCGCCGCTCCACTCGAGGGTCTCGGCGTTTTCGTCGCCTTCGAGGACCACGATCGTGGGGCCGGAGAGCGACTCCATGTCGCCAGCGCAGAAGATGCTGCACGCGCCGGCGGGAGTGGAGGAGGCGGGGAGCACAAAGGCAGCTCCCAGCAAGATGAGGCACACGGCCCAGAGGTACTTCTTCATAGGGTCTCCTGCGGATGCAGAATAGAGTTGCCTCCTGACAAAGCACAGATCGTGCCATCCAGTAGGATCCTTCTCTATGGGCTGATGCTGGGTGCGTGGAGCCTGTGATCACGACATCGGTGTCGTCTCGCGTCGCTGGAACCGGAGCTCGTGCCAGTCCGCTTCCTCGAGTCTGCCGCGGGCGCGGAGGTCGTCGACGAGCAGGGTCTGAACGTCGGCCCGCTTCGGATCCATGGCAGCCGCCCGTAGCAGGTGGTCCGGTGCCGCTCTTCCGCCGCCCTCGTAGAGCGCTACCAGGGAGTCGACGTACACCGCCCGCAGCGACTCCCGATCCGCCAGACACCAGACTGCTTCGGGATAGTCGCCGTACGGGGTCCCTCGGTATCGGTCGACGACACTCTCGAGGTGGCTCAGGCGCACATCCGGTTCGGCGTCCTTGGCGAGGGCCAGCGAGTCCCGGTTGTCGCTGACGTCGCTGGCGCAGAGGTCGGCGCGGAGGCCATAGCGCTGCTGTGCGGCCTCGATGAACCTCCAGCCGCTGCGGGCGACACCGGGCTCTAGAGCCGATCGCAGCGAGTGCAGCACGTTGTTGAACCTGCCCACGCAGCTGTCTGGCTCGCGGTCGGGCCAGAGCTTGTCGATGAGGAGCCACCGGTGCTGCATCTTTCCGACGCGACCGGCGAGGATGGCCAACAACTCCAGGGACTTCGCCCGCTTGAAGGCCGAGGTCGGGATCTCTGCACCATCCACAAAAGCTCGGGTTGTTCCGAGTGTTTCGACCCTGAGCCCGCATTCGCGGGATCGATTCGGCACCGTGATGACCTCGGCTTCGTTGGCCAGGATCCCGGGCCAGAGGAAGCGCATGCGGTCGAGGAGAGCGCGCACCTCCGGTAGGCCCCCGGCCGTCGGCGTCCAATGTGCGTCCAGATGGCTGAGAAGCACGATGCCGTCGTAGTCCCCATGGGCGAAGGGAAGACACAGTGCACGGGCCGCGCCGGACCCCACGAGGACGGGACAGGGGCGTTGGGCGCTGTGGTATCGGAAGGTTGCTCCCCCTTTTTTGCGTGCCGGACAGGTCGCACAGGCGACAAACCCCTGGTCGCCACCCGGGCCTCGTCCGGCAGTGGCGGTCGCCAAGACTCGGTTCTGGTGGGAGAGCGTCATCGCCACCCGGTCGACGGCCGCCGCCGCGCGTATGCCCGCGGCACAATGCGCCAGGGTAGGGCGGCCGACTCCCTGGGTCTGGGCGAAGCGGCCGCCGGAGTGCGACTCCCACCCCAGTAGCCCCATACTTAAGATAGATGCTGCAGTCTGGAGCGGCGAACGCGCCAGGGACATGTCCACCTCTTTGCCCTTCCACGCGACCTGAAGCGAGGCCGTGATGTGGCCGGGGATGCCCACTGGCTCTGCGGCGTAGGAGGTGTAGTCGAGGCCCTTCACGCGCTCGCGCAGATAGCGCTTGTCCGCCGCCAGATCGATGGTCGTCACCGGCTGGCCATGGCGGGCGACGAGTCCTGGAAATCCCTCTCCGACCCTGAATAGCTCGAGCTCGCAGAACGCGTCGTAGTCGTGGCCAGTGAGGCCGGTGAGCACCATCGCTTCGCCATCGGGGCTGCGGACGTAGAGCTCGCAGGTGTCGGCTTCCACGGACCGTCGGATGATCTCGAGGGCGCGGTCGAGACCCCCCTCGCGCCCGAGCAGAGCCGCCTCTGCTACCAGGCGGTGCAGGGTCTGGGCGTCCAGGAAGGGCTGGGGAGGCATGACCTCGGCTCCGGGCGAAACTGGACTATATGCCGCGCGTTGTGGGAGTGGTTCGGTAATCGGACCGATTTGTCCACTTTGTTTGCAGCGAGTCGGTCAGGTCTATGACGGCGCCGTCAAACCCGGCGCGCTGAGTCGCCGAGGCTACGAGATGTTCCAGTAATAGACCATGCCGAACGCATAATATCCGGTGGCCAAGCCGCCGTTTCCATCATCCCAGGCATATCTGTCCATGGGGGCCAGGTCGTCGACTTCAAACTGTGCGTCGACCTCCCAGGCCCTCCAATAGATGGCGTCGCCGGCATCGGGGAGGCCGACACTCTCGAGGAGGTATCCGCCGCCATAGAGGTCGTACTCCAGCGGGTCGATCCCCACCTGGACCAACCAGTCGGAGACGATGTCGGATGGATCACCGCCGATCTCCAGTCCAAAGCCACCGTTGAACCCCCAATCTGTCAGGGGATCGCCGCCCGCGAAGCCCGAGGTGTCGAAGCTCTTGGCCTCGCAGTCGTCGGACCCCGTCGCGATGGCCTGGGGAATCATGAAACCAAACAGGTATCCATCGGTAATGGCAAAGGGCTCGCCGGTGTAGTCATCGAGGTCGACTGTGACCGTGCAGTACCGGTTGGTGTCCGTCTTGTCGCCCAAGTACGACGCTGCGCCGAGGTAAATGTTGAAGGTGGATGGCGTCGCGATGCCGCCGATGGTCACTGGGACCACGGTGCCAGTAGCGTTGTCGTAGCCGAACCAGCCGTCGATGAAGAGGGTGCCGATATCTCTCAGGGGGCGGGTGTCTGTGTCTGAGTCCGTGTCGTCTGTGTCTGTGTCTGTGTCGGCGTCGGAATCGGCATCGGTGTCTGTGTCGGCGTCAGCTTCCGCGAAGGGTTCCGTGTCGACGGTTGGCTGGCCGCAGGCAAACAGGGCTGCAATGAGCACGGTCAGGGATACAAACTGGAACTTCACGGTCTCTCCTCGAGTGATGTGCCACGCAAAGTGTGCAGGATCGAACACGTACGCCTGCCGCGGTGGGTAAAAAAATCGTCGCGCGAAGTACATAGCTTCGGAGGCCGGCCACTGTCTATGGAAATGCCCCAACGATATCGTGTATGGTGCCGGTCGTCGGTGTTGATCCTGCATTACCCCCGTACTCCCTTGGGCCGACCCGTCGTCGTCGCCAGCCAGCTATGGGCCGAAGTTCCAGTAGTAGACCATGCCGAACTGGTAATATCCTGTGACCAAGCCGCCGTTTCCGTCATCCCGGCTGTACCGATCGATGGGGGAGTAGGCGTCGACCTCCCACAGCGCGTCGACGTCCCATGCTCTCCAATAGATGGCGTCGTCCGCATCGGGAAGGCCCAGGCCGTCGAGGAACTCGCCACCGCCATAGAGGTCGTATTCCAGCGGGTCGATGCCCACCGCCACCAGCCAATCTGTGACGGGGATGGACGGGTTCCCCCCGATCTCGAGGCCAAAGCCACCTCCGAACCCCCACTCCGTGAGCCCATCCGGAGTGAAGAAGGTGGGATCGAAGCCCTTGGCCAGGCAGTCGTCGGAACCCGTTCCGAAGCCCTGGGGAATCATGAATCCGAGCAAGTATCCGTTGGCGATGGCGAAGGGCTCGCCCGTGTAGCCATCGAGGTTGACCGTGACCGTGCAGTAGTCCGCCGCGTCTGCCTTGTCACCCTGCCAGGATATCGTTCCGAAGTACAGGTTGAATGCCGATGGTGTCGCGATGCCGCCGATGGTCACCGGGGCCAGCGTCCCGGCCGCGTTGTCGTAGCCGAACCAGCCGTCGATGAAGAGGCTGCCGATCTCTTTGTACGGAACTGCGGTGTCCGTGTCTGTATCTGAGTCTGTGTCTGTGTCCGTATCGGAGTCTGTGTCCGAGTCCGTATCGGCGTCTGTGTCCGTATCGGCGTCTGTGTCCGTATCCATATCCGTATCAGCGTCTGTGTCGGCGTCTGTGTCCGAGTCGGTATCGGCGTCGGCGTCGGCGTCGGTGTCGGCGTCCGCGAAGGGCTCCGTGTCTGCATTCGGCTCGTTGGTGGTGAGGTCACAGGCAAGGAGGGCAGCGGAGAGGACGGGCAGGACAACGAATATGTGCTTCATGGTCTCTCCTCGATTGCGGTGCCTGTAGCATACATTTGTCGGGGCGGGTGGCGAGGCGGCCTAGATGGGTGGGCCTCGAGGTCACGTCGGGCGCCGGAAGGAGATCTGCGCTTCGCCGGGCCTTCGGAAGGAGATCCGGAGCAACGTCGGGCCGGCGGGTGGAGGTCGTCGGGAGATAGTGGCGCTGAAAAGCTCTTTTTAGTGGCCTGCGGCCAGCGAGGGGTGCCCCTCTGCACACCCCGACAACCGGAGGCCCGCGAGCTCGGATCGGATTGGACGGCTGTAGTGGCCGACGTGCGAGCCCGCGAGCCTCCGGTTGGAAGGAGCTGCGCGCCCCTTCAACCCGCGGCAAAGAGGCTTCGCCCCTCTGCACTCCCCAGCAACACGATTGCCGACAGCCCCACGACTACGAGCGCGCTGTCTTGTCGCGGCGTTTCCCCGGGATCCCCCCTATGCGGGTCGGTCGACCTTCCACACCCGAACCGCGGCGGCCTTGCCCTTGAGCATCATCGGCTGCAGTTCCTCGACGACCACATGCTCGCGAACCGCGTCGGCGACCGACTCTCCGACAACCAGAGGATGGGCGCCCCGGGCCACGGACTCGAGCCGCGCCGCGGTGTTCACGGTGTCGCCGATGACCGTGTACTCCCGTCGATCGGCGGATCCGAGAGGCCCGGCAATCAGAGGCCCTTCGTTGATACCGACGCCGATAGCCAGGGTGGAGAGGCCTCTCTCGGTGAGATCGGCATTGAACTCATCGAGGGCCTCCAGCATCTCGAGCCCGGCGCGCACGGCCAGCAGGGGCTCGGGCACTCCGGCGTGGGGTCCGCTGGGATCGACCGGCTCCGGAGCACCCCAGACCGCCATCATGCCGTCGCCGATGTACTTGTCGACCACCCCGCCCCAGCGCCTCACCACCGGTGCCATCCGGCTGAAGTAGTCGTTGAGGATTGTGAGGACCTCATTCGGCTCGAGCCCCTCGGACATCGCCGTGAAGCCGCGCACGTCGCTGAAGAGCACGGTTGCGCGCATCTCTCGGCCCTCGTCCATGGCGGTGTCCTGGGCGATGAGACGCTCGGCGACGGCCGGATCGACGTATTGCCGAAAGGTGACCTTGATCCGCTCTCTCTGGACGAGACCGGCCGCCATGTCATCGACCGCTCCCGCGAGCTGGCCGATCTCGTCACTGCGGGTGACCTGGGTTCTTGCGTGATAATCGCCGGATCGAATCGATGCGACGGTGACCATGATCGCGTCCAGGGGCCCGAGGATGCTGCGCGACAGGATCCGAGCCAGGAGCAGCGCGAGCACCACTCCGAGGCCCCAGACGACGCCGTATCCGACGATCGGTCCCCATGCGGCGCGGGTAGCCCAGCCGGTCAGCAGGCGTTCGCGCTCCAAGGCCAGGAAGAAGAGCAGGAAGGGAAGGGTGCCGCCGACAGCGAGCCACTGCAGGGTGATCCGCAGGCTGGCGAGGTGATCGAGCACGCCCAGGATCAAGGTGCCCATGGTGGAGATCATCAAGACCCCGAGCAGCGCGGCGACGATGAGGCGAATGTCGGTGCTGCCGATCAGCGGCACCAGGAAGATCATGCCGACCAGGGTCGAGACCAAGACCGCGAACTGCTCTGTGGTGCTGCGTGCGGCGAGACGTTTGTAGATCTGGCCGTGGGCGATGGCACTGATCACGCCACCGACCCACGTCGCGAGGCGCCGGATCGGCATCTGCAGTGGGGAATAGAGGAGCCACAGCGCACTCGAGAGAGCGACCAGTGACAGGACTGTGAACGCGGCGCGATCGGCTGTCTGATGGAACCAGAGCGCGAGCACCAGGCCCCCACCTCCGAGGGCGCCGAGCAGGGTTGCTCGAGCCACCTCCTGGGTGACCTCCAGGGCCTGGACCAGCAGCGCCATGTGAGGAGCACTGGGGCGAGTGGCGACCAGCGCTCCAAAGCCGGTGACGGCGAAAATCAGGAACAGGTAGGCGTAGGGAAAGGCCACTCCGACGGCGTACAGGCGGGCGACGCGGATCCCCCGGCCCTCGCGATCGACGGCGGCGCGAAACACCCTCCGAGCCTCGTCGAGCCGCCCTTGTGAGACCAAGAGATGGCCGAGCTCGAGCTGCACATCGGAGTTCTCCGGATCCAGGCTCATTGCGCCTCGAAGGGCCTCAATGGCTCCCTTGGGATCGCCCATTCTATCGAGGGTGCGGCTCATGAAGAGGTAGTCGATGACGTTCTTGTCGGGCTTGATCTGGACCTCGTCGAGGATCGGGACCAGATCCTTGACCTGCAGCTCGTCGAGGACCCTGGGCACGACGGCGAGCAGCCTGGATTCCTCGAAGACACCGCGGGTGTTGGCCAGGACTCCCTCGATTCCGCCCTGCTTGCTGCACAGCGCAATGGCCTTGAAGGCTTCCAGGTCGTCGGGCTGTCGCTGCGCCAACATCCACCACAACGGCACCGCGCCCGCGCACTCTTTGGACCGCGCCCGCGTCCGGAGTGCGTCGTCACCCAGGGTCGCCGGGTCGACGGCCTCCACCTCGGGTAGTGGGACTTCCTCGACGGCCTCGGACATTGCCGTCCAGCCGATCAAGCGCACGCCAAACGTGGCGATCGCCGCGATCGCCAGGACGGCGAAGATCCAGATTGGCCACGAGCGCGTCACGAACCTCCAGGGTTGCGACATATTGCGCCTGCCAGCACCATGGGATCAACATCGGGTGCCGGCTCCAGGCCCGCGTTGTGTCTTCTCTTGCTGGGGTCTAGGATGGTCCATAATCTGCGTTCGCGGCCCCCCGCGTCGCGGTGAACGGGGGACCAGCGCGCATGAGGCGAGCCACACGCACCGGAGCGCTCTCGGCGCTACTCGCACTCGGATGTGCACCGCAGGCGGACGAGGCCGCAGTCCCCGCGTCCGCCAAGCCCCACATCGCTGCAGATTTTTACGGCGCTCACGGCGTCACCGAGGCGGACGAGATCGTGTCCGCGCGCACCCAGACCTCCTACACCTTCCACCGGCCCTCCGATGGCCTCGACATCTCCGTTCTCGCAGTTGGACCCGTCAACTTCCAGGATCCGATGGGTTCTTGGCACCCCATCGATCCCACCCTTCGAGCTCACTCCGGTGGATGGATCAACGAGACCCACCTGTTCTCGACCGAGGTCGGGGAGCGATCCGACGATGGCCTGACCCTCCGGGATGCAGACTGGTGGATCCACTGGGCGCCGACCCACCGGATCGTCGGCGACGCGGTGGTTGCGGGCCGCTCGATCGCGCCGGTTGTGGACGGACCGGCGGCGACCTACATCGGCACCTGGCCGGAAACGACGGAGACGATCTCCATCGATAGCTGGGGAATCAAGCATGACATCGTCCTCGATGCCCCACCTCCGGGGACCGAGGATGTGGCGTTCTGGGGACGGCTGTCGGTCCATCCCGGCCTCACTCCGACCATCGACGGGGTGCCGGTGACAGGCGCCTTTGACACCCTGGGTGGCATCGACTTCGTGGACACAGCCGGGGAGCGAGTGTTCCGCCTCGACGCGCCAGTGGCCTACGAGCGCGACGACCGTGGCGATGGGACCCGACTCCACTACGTCGGAGAGGTGAGCGACGACGGGATCATGGATGTAGCGGTGCTCACTCCGGCCTCCTGGCTTCGAGATCCGGAGCGGTCGTGGCCGGTGGTCGTCGATCCGATCATCGAGGCGTCGGTGGGCGCGATCCTGGGGACCTACCCAGTGGATCGGACCGAGGACTGCGCGACGGGTGTGATCACCAGGGGCGACACCAACTCCTTCCTCCGGGTGGGCTTCGTCGACAATCCTCTTCAGGCAAATGACTGGTGCTACCGGGCTTCTCTCAAGTTCACTACCGTGGCCATCCCCGACATCGGTCTCATCCTCCAGACCGAAGTGAACGCCAGCGTCGACGTCAACGCCGGCTTTGTCGACATGGACTTCGCTCGCCTGGGCGGGCCGACAGATCCGGACGCCATGAGCGATTCCGCCCTCTGGGACGCGCTCGCCCCCGGTGCGGGTGTCGCGTACACCGCCGACTATGCGCCGCCGGTGTTCGGGTGGTTCGGCGACTTCACCTCCCTGGTTGGCATCGTCCTGGGGGGACCGATCAACAGCGACATCCAGGCGCTGCTGCCTCAGGACTGGATCGCCCTGGCCGTGCACTCTGGCGATCACGTCACCGAGTTCGATGGCGACGGCAGCGGCGACGAGTACCTGGAGGTGGTGCAGCTCGGACTGGGCAACCAACCGCAGATGTACGTCACCTATGACAGCATCCCGGTGGAGTTCCAGGACACCTGCTTCGACGGCCTGGACAACGAGCCAGATGGCCTCACCGACTGCGCCGATGCCGACTGCGACGGGCTCTTCCGGTCCTGCGGCAGCGATGTTGGAGAGTGCTCGCCGGGAACCGAGACCTGCACCGGGGGAGTGCTCGGCGCCTGCTCCGGAGCCCAGGGTCCGGTTCCAGAGACTTGTGATGGCCTCGACAACGACTGCGACGGCTCGGACGACAACGGAAGTGTGTGTGTGCCCGGTCTCGGCGACATCATCTTCTCCGAGGTGATGATCAACCCGGAGAACCCGCTGGCGGACTCCCAGGGAGAGTGGATCGAGCTCACCAATGTCTCGAGCGGAACGCTGGATCTCTCGACCTGTCTGCTCTCCGACGACGGGGCCGACAGCCACTTGATCCTGGATGGCGGCGCCCCGGTCTACATCGCGGCGGGCGCGTCGATGCTGCTGGTCCGAGATCCGAATCCCCTCGTCAATGGACTCGGAGTCGCCGGAGACTATGCCTACGGTCCAGGCTTCAGCTTGCAGCTCTCCAACACCGCGGACGAGCTGGTGCTGACCTGCGCCGCAGCCCAGGTTGATCGCATCACTTGGGACGATTCCTGGCCCTGGTCCGCGGGGTACTCGATGTCCCTGGATCCCGGCGCCCTCACCGAGTCCGGCAACAACTCCTCCGCCAACTGGTGCCCCGGTGTCTCGGTGTACGGATCGGGCGACCACGGCACTCCGGGTGCTGGCAACGAGGTGTGTCCACTCCCGGAGATCTGCGCGAACACCCTGGATGATGATGGGGATGGCGATACGGACTGTGCCGACTCGGACTGCTTCGCCGAGGTCTTCTGCTGCGACGACGATGGCGACACCTTCGTCGATTCGGCCTGCGGTGGCACCGACTGCGACGACACCCTCTTCCACGGCAGTGATCTGGACGGCGATCTGTACCCCGACGAGTGCGACAACTGTCCCCTCGATCTGAACGGCACCCAGACCGACACCGACGGAGACGGAAGCGGGGATGCCTGCGATCTGTGCGCCAGCTTTGACGACAGCATCGACGCCGACAACGACACGATTCCGGATCTGTGTGACGGCTGCGTCGGCTTCGACGATCTGCTCGACGATGACGTGGACGGGGTCCCGGACGGGTGTGACATCTGCGCGGACTACGACGATCTTGCGGACTCCGACACCGACGGGGTCCCAAACGGCTGCGACGCCTGCCCGGGCAACAACGACGCGCTGGACGCCGACGGCGACACGGTTCCCGATGCCTGCGATGACTGCGCGGGTGGGGACGACACGCTGGACGACGACACCGACGGGGTCCCCGATTTCTGCGACCTCTGCCCCGGCTATGACGATCTGGCCGACAGCGATACCGACGGCGCTCCCGATGACTGCGACCTGTGTCCCGGGGTCGACGATGCCATCGACGGCGACGG